>Ga0181570_10003445_pt1 | contig 12014 bp, 10 predicted proteins | sample 101ome_18_FD_148667 | JGI IMG/M metagenome (GOLD analysis project Ga0181570, IMG submission 148667) | Coastal salt marsh microbial communities from the Groves Creek Marsh, Skidaway Island, Georgia - 101406AT metaG (spades assembly) | ecosystem: Environmental > Aquatic > Marine > Intertidal zone...
TCATCAAGTCGTACAAAACCCGCTCGCTCGAGACGCTCTGAAACATTGGCAACTGCATGCCAGGGTGTCGGAGAGCGATCAAGAAAATCGGTTAACCGGCCGATAAAAGGTGACACCATTTGTAAATCCAAGTTGTCTCTCCGGGGGTTGCGTTCTAAGGTGTGTGGAAGCATAACAGGATAATTAGGGTTAATTAGGGTTAGACGCAAGGTGTCGATAAGAAGTTTATTGCGCAAATTCGTGATCAAAGGGTTGATGATCGCATCCTCGTGTGTGTGGATAGGAAGTGCCTACGCACTATCGATCGAACCAACACAAGAAGACAGTATTCTCGCCCAGATGATTACCCGCGAACTTGAACGCAGACATTTGGCCTCGGATGCTTTGTTTGCTGAGCGTAAGCCGATGGTCGGACAACTGATTTTGAAAGCAATCGATCCATCACGCTCTCTGCTTACTCAAGACGATATTCGACAAGCTGACATTGATCGATTACCCGACCAAATCGAACGTGGCCGTTTGAATACTGTGTATCAACTGTACGGCCTCTCTTTGACTCGATCTGAAGAGCGTCTGGATTATTGGCTCGATATCCTTAATCAAGGCGTTGGATCGATTGATTTGTCCGATCAAGAAGAACTTCGCATCCGTGATGAAGAAACCCCATGGGTTAGCGATCTCACATCGCTTAAGGACTTGTGGCGGAAACAGTTGGAAAACCAAGCCATTGGTCTCTTGCTCGCTGACCGGACTGAAGACGAAACCTACAAAGCACTGATTCGGCGCTATAACAGCCAGAAAAACAGAATCGAGCAAACCCGTCCTGACGATATTTTTGCAGGCGTCATTAATGCATATGCGAGTGCCTATGACCCACACACGTCCTATCTGCCACCAGCGGATAGTGAGACATTCAACATCAATATGTCCCTGTCACTCCAAGGCATTGGGGCTGTCCTGCAATCTGAGGATGAATTCACGAAAGTCGTGAGCTTAATTCCCGGCGGGCCTGCTGAAATGGATGGCCGACTAAAGCCCGCTGATCGAATTTTGAGTATCGCCCAGGGCTCGCAGCCTTTTGAAGATGTCGTCGGTTGGCGCTTAGATGAAGTCGTGCAGAAGATTCGTGGACCCAAAGGATCTCAGGTTCGCCTCGAGGTGCAAGCTGGTGACGATGTGCCACATCGAGAAATCGTTCTCATTCGTGACCGGGTTCAACTCGAAGAACAGTCAGCAAAAAGCCAGATCATCGAAGCCGGCAAGAATGGCGAAAAAATTGGAATTATTACGATTCCAACGTTTTATTCCGACTTCACTGCAAAACAAGCGGGTGATCCCAACTACCGAAGCACAACACGCGATGTAAAAAAACTTCTTGAGGAATTACGTAACCAAGATGTTCAAGGTGTGATCGTTGACTTGAGAAATAACGGCGGCGGCTCACTGCAAGAAGCGTATGAACTCTTTGGTTTATTCATTCCTCGCGGTCCAGTCGTTCAAATCCGAAGCGCTGGTGGTCGAACCGACGTCCGAGGTGATCGCGACCCTGAAGTATCGTGGGAAGGACCGATGGCTGTGTTGGTCAACCGCTTAAGCGCATCAGCAAGTGAAATCTTCGCCGGCGCAGTTCAGGACTATGGTCGAGGCCTTGTGATTGGTTCACAAACTTTTGGCAAAGGTACCGTTCAAGCCTTACTCCCTGTCAACGAGGGACAGCTCAAACTGACCATCGCAAAATTTTATCGGATCTCTGGCCAATCAACACAGCATCAGGGTGTGATACCTGACATCCAATTCCCGTCAGCTTTTGATCCAAAAGAAATCGGTGAAAGCGCTCTCGATACGGCATTACCCTGGGATCAGATCCGTTCACTAAGATATCGCCCACTCGACACGCCACAAGCACGCGTTGCTCAATTGATTGATCGGCATCAAGCGCGTATCGCGACTGATCCCAATTTCAAAGCACTGTTGAAGCGAACAGAGCGCGCACTTGAGTTGAGCAGTGAAACAGGCATTTCTTTACACCTTGCGACGCGGATCAAAGAGCGCGAGGACAATAATCAGGCACTACTTGATATCGAAAATGCACGTCGCACTGGTCTCGGTTTGCCAACAATTGAGAGTATCAGTGAGTTGGAAAGCGACGGCAAAGAAGCAGATCCTAAAGACGATGCCAGCTTGATGGAGTCGGCGCGGATTCTATTAGACGAGATTCAGATTAATCCGCGTCTCGCGGGGCTCTAGGTGGTGGCACCATCGAAAGGGGAGTGACAGTGCCTGCTTTGCTATCGCGAATGCGGGCGGGGCCTGAGTCTTCCACCTCATCAATCCGAATCACAGCATGCATTGGGATATAGCTCCGTTTAACGCCTTGAAACTCCGCTTTGAGCTTTTCTTCAGATGGGTCGACCAGTAAACCACTGCGCTCACCGAACACAAACTCTTCGACTTCAATGAAACCATAGAGATCACTCGAGTAGATTTGCTTTGCAAATACTTCGAACACTTTGTCTTGACTGACAAACTGAACGCGGAAAGTTGGGTCGGGAGTTTTAGCCATCATGATCCTCGATTTCGGGGCGCGTAGTCTGTCGATCTTTACCTGTTCCGTCAAGAACACCCGTGCAATTTCAAGCACTTCGGACTATACTCGCGCGCCCACGAACAAGGAGATGGGATGACAGCAAAACTCTTCATCAAGACCCATGGGTGTCAGATGAACGAATACGATTCGGACCGCATGGCTGACCTGCTGAAAGATAGTCACGCATTGACCGTTACTGACGCCCCCGATGATGCTGAAGTCATTCTCATCAACACCTGCTCTATTCGTGAAAAAGCGCAGGAAAAAGTGTTCTCAGAGTTGGGCCGTTATAAGGCACTGAAAGAATCCAATCCAAATCTCATTATTGGTGTTGGTGGCTGTGTTGCATCCCAAGAAGGCGATGCCATTCGTCAGCGCGCACCATTTGTCGACCTCGTCTTCGGACCTCAGACATTACACCGACTACCTGACATGCTTGAAGCGCGGCGGAGAGGCGGAGAGGCACAAGTCGATATTAGCTTCCCCGAAATTGAGAAATTCGACCGCCTTCCTGAGCCAAAACTTGAAGGCCCAAGTGCGTATGTCAGCATCATGGAAGGATGCAGCAAGTACTGTACGTTCTGTGTCGTCCCATACACCCGCGGTGAAGAAATTAGCAGACCCCTTGATAATGTGCTTCAGGAAGTGCTCGCGAACGTGGACCAAGGGGCTCGAGAAATTCATCTTCTGGGCCAGAACGTCAATGCCTATCGCGGTGAAACCGATGATGGCGATACCGCTGATCTCGCAGATTTAATTCGCATCATTGCTGAAATACCGGAGGTGGAGCGCATCCGGTTTACAACAAGCCACCCTGTCGAGTTTTCAGACGCGTTAATTGACTGCTTCAAAGATGTCCCCAAGCTTGTCAGCCACTTGCACTTACCGGTGCAGTCTGGATCAGATCGCATCCTGGCTGCGATGAAGCGTGGTCATACGGCACTTGAGTACAAGGCGAAAATTCGGAAGATCCAAGAGGCTCGTCCTGGCATTAGCCTGTCTTCAGATTTCATCATCGGGTTTCCAGGCGAAACCGATAAAGACTTTGAGAAGACAATGGAGTTAATTGAGACCGTTGGTTTTGATGTCAGCTTCAGCTTTATCTATTCAGCGCGCCCTGGAACTCCTGCATCAGACCTCAAAGATGAAACCGACCAAGCAACCAAGAAGGCTCGTTTGGCGGCATTGCAAGCACGAATCTCCCAAAATGCGCAGAAGATCAGTCGAGACATGGTTGGCACTTTACAATCAGTCCTAGTCACCGGCCCTTCAAAAAAAGATCCTGGCGAACTGTCTGGTCGCACAGAGAACAATCGCGTTGTGAACTTCCGTTCCGACCAAACAGATCTCATCGGGCGTTTTGTCGAATGTGAAATTGTTGATGCATATCCAAATTCGTTGCGAGGCCAAATGACCTCCAAGGCACCTTGGTAGTGGACGTCCGTCAGTTCGTACTCGAACCCAATGACGCCCGTCGGCTTGCGTCATTATGTGGTCGCCAAGACACCCACTTAAGGCTGATCGAATCACGACTTCCTGTCACTATTCGAAATCGTGGCAATCAATTCGAAATCGAGGGTGAAGTCGATGCGACCAAAGCATGCGCTCGCCTTTTAGATCAGCTTTATCGAGAAACCAGAGATTCTGAGTTGACCGACGACACAGTGCATTTGCACCTCCAAGAAGCATCAACCTATCAAGAGGATGCTCAAGCCTCGATCGTTATCGACACACCGAAACTAAAAATCAAACCACGCGGAAAGAATCAGCTCGGCTATATCGACGCGATCCGTTCTCATGACGTGAATTTTGGTATCGGTCCTGCCGGCACAGGTAAAACATGGCTTGCTGTTGCATGCGCCGTTGATGCGCTCAGGCGTGATCAGGTTGAACGGATTATTTTAGTTCGACCTGCGGTCGAAGCTGGTGAGCGACTCGGCTTCTTGCCAGGAGATCTTGCACAAAAAATCGATCCCTACCTGCGCCCTCTATACGATGCACTCTATGAGATGCTTGGCTTTGACAAAGTGACCAAGCTACTCGAACGTCAAGTCATTGAGATTGCACCGCTCGCTTACATGAGAGGTCGCACACTGAATCACAGTTTCATCATTTTGGATGAAAGCCAAAACACCACCCGCGAACAGATGAAAATGTTCTTAACGCGCCTTGGGTTTGGCTCAACTGCTGTCATCACTGGTGATCCAAGTCAGATCGATCTGCCACGCAAATCTGATTCAGGACTCACGCATGCATGCCGTGTTCTAGAATCTGTTCGAGGTATTTCAATGACGCGATTCAACTATAAAGATGTTGTTCGACACCCATTGGTGGGCCGCATCGTTGATGCCTATGACAAAGCTCAAGATGAACATTGAATTTGAGGATGCGACCGGAAATTGTCCGATCGCCTTGGATCAAGTCATTACTTGGGTCAATGCAGCACTCGCAACTGAAACAGAGGGTTCGACTGAGCTCGCGATTCGAGTGGTCAATGCAGATGAAGGCCAGGAACTGAATGCAACCTTTCGGGGAAAGGACTATCCAACCAACGTACTGTCATTTCCAGCAGATATTCAGCTACCCGAGGGCCCAACAATATTGGGCGATATCGCAATCTGCCTTCCGGTGGTCGAACAAGAAGCATCCGAGCAATCGAAACACTTTGAACAACATTTTGCGCATATGGTGATCCACGGATGTCTCCATCTCATGGGCTACGATCACGACAATGATGACGATGCTGACGCAATGGAAGCTAAAGAAATCGGCATTCTTGCGAATCTCGGCTATCCTAACCCCTATCTGAGTCAGGAACAGAAAGATACATGAACGACGGACGAAGTCCCGAGAACCAGGATTCACGATCCTGGTTCGATCGTTTGGCCAGCGTCATCTCTGGTGAGGCTGAAAATAAACCCGAGTTGATCGACGAACTGCGTGATGCGAAAGAGCGCGGTTTGTTTAATCAAGAAACTCTCGCGATTCTCGAAGGCGCCCTCGCAGTCAGCGACATGCAAGTACGGGAAGTCATGATTCCCCGAACTCAGATGATTGCGATTCGAGCCGATGAGCGCCCCGAAGAGTTTTTACCAAGAATCATCGAATCGGCACACTCACGCTTCCCGGTCCTCGGCGAACAACCAAGTGAAGTCGTCGGAATTCTGCTTGCGAAGGACCTTCTCTCATTTTTGATCAGCCAAGATCTTGAGCGCTTTGAGATTAAAGAAGTCGCACGTCCAGTCCGGCGCGTCCCTGAAAGCAAACGGCTGGATCAGTTGTTGAAAGAGTTTCGTGATAACCGTGCGCACATGGCTGTCGTTATCGATGAATATGGCGATGTTGCAGGCCTCGTCACCATTGAAGATGTGCTTGAACAGATTGTTGGTGAGATCGAAGACGAGCATGATCACGATGAAGATCTGAACATCCGTCATCAAGCCAATGGTGCGAGTTTGGTGAAAGCCATGACTGAAATCGATGACTTCAACGAAGAGTTTGGAACCACCTTTTCCGATGACGAATTCGATACCATTGGCGGCCTTGTCACCCATGCATTTGGACATCTCCCCGCGCGTGGCGAGACGACCACACTCGGCCAATTGGATTTTGTTGTATTGAACGCAGACAGTCGACGTATTCGTTTACTCGAAGTCCGACCTCATGGGTCTGACGCATCTAATTAAATACAGCGTCGCTCTCGGTGCTGGGATTCTCGGCACGCTTGCGTTTGCACCCTTCAATTTTTGGTGGCTTGGACTGGCAAGCATCGCCATCTGGATGTGGCTTTCGATTAGGTATCCTGGCTTTTCCATGGGATTCATTTACGGACTTGGACTCTTTGGTTCTGGAGTCTCATGGGTCTCTGTCAGCATGACCGAACACGGAGGTGCATCGATTCCACTGGCGTTTGTGATGACCTCGATCTTTGCAGCAGGACTCGCTATTTTCCCAGGTCTCGCGTCTTGGGGATATGCAAGCTGGCATCAACGGTGGTCGACAACACTTGGAAAGGTCTGTTTATTGACCGCTTGCTGGGTAACGATGGAGGCTTTCCGCAGTTGGTTTTTAACCGGATTTCCATGGCTTTTATTCGGCTACAGCGCGCTTGACACACCATTCGAAGGCTATCTGTCGTGGCTTGGCGTATTTGGGGTATCTGCGATCATTGCGCTGAGCGCAGGAGGATTTCTGGTAAGCCTCATGGATCGACGACTGATTGCTTTGGTTATTCCGAGCGTCTTCATGGTGACAGGGCCAATCCTGAACGGACAATTTCAACCCCATGAGGATTCAACACAAGCAACCCGCGTTGCCCTCTGGCAGCCGGTGATTGCTCAATCAGAAAAATGGAAACCTGAGTTTCGTGGACGCATTGTTGAGCAACATGTCGTCAACGGGCTCCCTGGCGACATAGATGTCATTATTTGGCCTGAAACCGCACTGCCGATGACTGAATCACGAGTCAACGCCACCTTGCCAGACCTCGATCTAATGCTTCTCTCCAACAACCAAACGTTGATCACGGGGGTGCTCGGTCAGAGCCAAGGGCGATATACCAACCGATTAATTACGCTCGGTTCAGGCCAAGGAACTTACGATAAAACCCGACTTGTTCCTTTCGGTGAGTACGTACCACTTGAATCTTTACTTCGCGGCCTGATCGCGTTTTTTGATTTACCGATGTCCGCAATCATCCCTGGGACTCAACAAAGTTTACTGATACATGGACATCTAAAATTTGGACCTTTGATCTGTTATGAAATCGCCTATACCGGGCAAGCGCGACAGATTGCAGACGATGCAAATGTCATACTGACTGTATCAAACGATACTTGGTTCGGTGATTCAATCGGGCCAGATCAACATCTCCAAATCGCACAGATCCGTGCGCGCGAGCTTGGCAAGCCAGTCGTTCGAGCGACCAATGATGGTTTGACAGCCTTTATCAATGCGCGCGGGCAAGTTGAATCCACCCTCCCAAGATTTGAGCGAGGCATTTTGTCACACACCGTGATTCCAGCGACCACAGTGACGCCCTATTCACTCGCTGGTGAAGCACCTCTTATCATTTTATTGATCGTGATTCTGACCCTAACTAGGCGAAACGAAGCATTCATACCCAAATAGGACAGTTTTTTCACGAAACGCCTTACAGTCAGATGACCGAAACGCTATCCTTTACCCTTTTCACCCAAAGGACTATCTAGAGCTCATGGAGCGCGATTACCAACCTCAGGTTATTGAACCGGAAATCCAGCAGTACTGGGAATCAGAACAAACGTTTAAAACGACTGAAGATCCCACGAAGCCCAAGTTCTATTGTCTCTGCATGTTTCCTTATCCATCGGGCAAACTGCATATGGGTCACGTCCGAAATTACACCATCGGAGACGTGATCAGCCGCTTTATGACCATGAAAGGTTATAACGTATTACAGCCGATGGGCTGGGACGCATTTGGCATGCCTGCTGAAAATGCAGCCATTAAAAACAAACTGCCGCCGGCTGCCTGGACTTACGACAACATCGACCACATGCGCGGCCAATTAAAGCGTCTTGGTTTTGGGTACGACTGGGATCGCGAACTCGCAACCTGCACACCAGATTACTATCGTTGGGAACAGTGGCTCTTCACTCGCATGGTTGAGAAAGGACTCGCTTACCGAAAAAAGGCGCGCGTGAACTGGGATCCAGTCGATCAAACGGTACTCGCAAATGAACAGGTAATCGATGGCCGGGGATGGCGCTCCGGAGCGCTTGTCGAACAGCGCGAAATTGATCAGTGGTTTATCCGTATTACAGATTACGCAGATGAACTACTTGATGATTTAGATTCTGTTGATTGGCCTGAACAGGTCAAAACCATGCAGAAAAACTGGATCGGGCGTAGTCAGGGCGTCGAATTCAGTTTTGAGCGCAAAGGCTCCGACGAGCGCCTTGAGGTGTACACAACGCGTCCAGATACCATCATGGGTATCACTTATGTGGCGGTTGCCGCACAGCATCCGATTGCGAAAAAGGCTGCTGAGTCGAATCCAGACATTGCTGCCTTCATTGAAGAATGCACGCACATGTCGGTCGCAGAGGCCGACCTTGCACAAGCACCCAAAAAAGGAATGGCGACCGGCGAATATGTGATTCATCCATTCACAGGTGAAGAGGTTCCAATCTGGATCGCCAACTTCGTCTTGATGGATTATGGCTCAGGCGCTGTCATGGCAGTACCGGGTCACGATCAACGCGACTGGGAATTTGCGACGCAATACGGCTTACCAATCAAGCCAGTCATCAAACCAGCCGCTGACGATCCTGAATATGATCTCAGTCAGCAGGCATGGTGTGAAAAAACCGGTGTCACGATCAATTCTGGACAGTTTGATGGCCTGAACTTTGAGGATGCATTCAAAGCGGTTGCCAACGCGCTTGATGACATGGGTATTGGTCGCGTAACAACCAACTACCGTCTTCGTGACTGGGGTGTTGGACGTCAGCGATACTGGGGTTGCCCCATCCCTGTAATTCATACAGACGAAGGCTTAAAAACTGTCCGAGATGAAGATCTCCCAGTGACCTTGCCAGAGGATGTTGTGGTTGATGGCTCAGGAAGCCCTTTGGCTAGCCGAAGTGACTTTGTCGACACCGTTGACCCTGATACCGGACGTCCAGCAAAACGTGAAACTGACACATTCGACACATTCATGGAGTCGAGCTGGTACTACGCACGATTCGCAAGTGCTTTTTCAAATGATGCGATGCTCGACGAGAACGCTAACTATTGGCTTCCTGTTGATCTTTATATCGGCGGTATCGAGCACGCCATTTTGCACCTCTTGTATGCGCGCTTCTTCCACAAGGTGCTGCGCGATCTTGATCTTGTCGACAGTGATGAGCCGTTCAAGAAACTTCTGACCCAAGGCATGGTCTTGAAAGATGGGTCGAAGATGTCGAAGTCGAAAGGCAATACCGTTGACCCGCAAGAACTCATCGATCAATACGGTGCTGATACTGTTCGTTTATTCATGATGTTTGCGGCACCACCCGAGCTATCTCTCGAGTGGTCTGATGATGGCGTTGCCGGTGCTCATCGTTTCTTAAAACGCGTGCACACACTGGTCACTGACCACATCGCAGAAGGCAAGCACTCAATGGCTGGTGATGTCGACCTCGAGACCCTCTCAGATCAAGCGCGCGATGTATACCGCAAATTGCACGAAACAATCGCAAAGGTCTCTGATGACATCGGACGGCGATATCATTTCAACACTGCGATCGCTTCTGTCATGGAGTTGACCAATAGCGTGATGAAATTTGATGCACAAACAGAGTCTGACTGGCGCGTCCGCTCTGAAGCAATTGAATCGCTTGTTGTCTTGTTGTCACCAATCACTCCACACATCGCGGAGCATCTATGGTCAAACCTTGGTCACAAGAGCTCATTGATTGATGTCAGCTGGCCCGAAGTCCGAGAAGATGCACTCACGCGAAATACCCTCACATTAGTGGTTCAGGTCAACGGAAAGCTCAGAGGACGGATTGAAGTGGCCGCTGATGCAGACAAAGACACTATTTTGGCCCTAGCCCGTGAAGAACCAGCGGTCGCAAAATTCCTTGAAGGGATGGTTGAAAAGAAGGCAATTGTTGTTCCTCAAAAACTTGTTAATTTAGTGGTGGCACCAGCATGATGAATCGACGTGCATTTTTGGCACTTTCTGCCGCAGGCCTTCTCACCGGCTGTGGTTTTAGACTGCGCGGTACTGGCACACCAATGGGACAACTTCCTGCGACGTTGCGTATTGATACAACAGATCCCTACTCACCGATTGTCCAGAACATCACTCGACAATTGAAAGATCAGGGCGCTACTGTAGTGTCATCGGGCTCCGTTCCTGTCCTGAAGCTGACACTTCCAACACTCACTGATCGTGTGCTTGGCCCTGTATCAGGTGGCGACCAGACTGAGCTAGCGCTTGAGATGACTTACAGCCTTGTTGGTGATGACCTCGTGCTTTTGATCCCCGAAACCAAAGTGCGTGCGACACTGATTTACGTTGATGGTGGCGCAGACACCTCAGCAGAAGATCAACGAGTCGCGCAATTAAAACGGAGTCTTGAGAGCGATTTACTTCGCCAGATCGTGCCATCCATTCGTGTTCGCTACGAGCAAGCGCTCAAGCAAACAAGCACACCAAAGGCCAACTGATTCATGGCCATCAAAGCCTCCGAATTTGATGGCCGCCACTGGAACAACGGGCTTCCTCCCGTTGCTGCTTTATTAGGTGACGAGGCCTTTTTCATCACCCGAATCGGGGACTTGTGGCGAAAGACTGGCAAAGACCAAGGCTTCACAGAACGATTGGTGCTCGACCAAACAGAACCGGATCTTGCCAGCCGACTCTTAAGTGAACTCGATGCCTTATCTTTATTTGCCGATCAGACACTTGTCGAGCTCCGTCTCAGCAAGGCCACATTGGATAAATCATTACGTGAAGCGCTCGATCAATGGCTTCAAAACCCGCCAGATGATAAACGTCTCTTGATTAGCGGTCCCAAGCTTGGAAAGAGTGAATCATCAACCATCTGGCTTCAGACACTTGAAAAGTCCAACGCAGTGGTTGAGGCCAACGCAGTTCCTTCATATCAATTTGCCAAATGGCTCGATTCGGAACTTCAATCACACCATATTGTGATGGATCCAGAAGCGAAATCCGCGGTTCAAATGCACACAGAAGGCAATTTATTAGCAGCTGGTCAGGTCATCGAACGGCTGAAACTGATTCAGCCTGACCTGATTGAGGGACCAACGTTATCCCTTGATCAAGTGCTTGATGTACTCACGCAAAGTGCGCGTCACACCGTGTATGACTTAGTTGATCTCGCCATAAAATCAGACGTATCCGGGCTCAATCGAATCACAGACCTCTTGAAAGCCGAAGGTGTTGATGCAATGACAGCACTTTGGGCAATTTCTCGAGAACTCGATATTTTGCTTCAGATTCGATACCGGATGGATCAGGGTGAATCAGCGAATCAAGCCATCGGTTCATTACGCGTATGGCGATCCCGCGAAGGCTTGGTTCGCGGAGCAGTGAATCGTTTAAATCTTACTCAGCTCAGAAAGCTGTTAACACTCTGCCATGACACCGACAGAACAATCAAAGGTGCGACGCCAGAACCCGCTTGGGCCATGATTAAAGATATCTTGTTAGGTCTCGCTGGCCATCCGATGGCGCGCTGAATCCAATAACTGTTCCTTGGCACGTTGACCGAGCTGGTCGATGACATCGTTCAAAACCACATTTGAAGCCAGATCAGATAGTTGCGTGACCTGAAGTCCCTCGTAACCACAGGGATTAATTCGTGAAAACGGCTCAAGATCCATAGACACATTCAGTGCAACACCATGGTAGGACACACCGTGTCGAATC
>Ga0181570_10003449_pt1 | contig 12006 bp, 10 predicted proteins | sample 101ome_18_FD_148667 | JGI IMG/M metagenome (GOLD analysis project Ga0181570, IMG submission 148667) | Coastal salt marsh microbial communities from the Groves Creek Marsh, Skidaway Island, Georgia - 101406AT metaG (spades assembly) | ecosystem: Environmental > Aquatic > Marine > Intertidal zone...
TGAAAGCGGTCAAGAACGTGTTGAAGACGAGTAACGAAGGAGGAAAGGATCCGAAGGATAAAGTGACCGCGGTGTGGGTGACGCATAGATTAGAGGAGTTGAAAGAGGCGGATTTGGCGGCGTACATCGAGAACGGGCAGGTGGTTGCGTTTGGTGGGCCCGAGGACATTCAAAAGTGCATCGCAGAGAAGCAAGCGAACCGAAGACGAGAAGAAGCGAGAATTAGGCGTGGCAAAATTAGCAGATAGAGTTGTAGTTCTTAGTTTTATAGTAAGTAGAGAGTTTAGCTTAGAAGTATTTATTATTAAAAGAGTATCGTATCGTGTCGTATCGAGAAAATGAAAGTTCTTCGTCTCTTCTCAGTCGTCGTTGTCTTCCTCATCGATTTCCACCCGTCGTCGTTTCTCGAAAGACTCGTCGTTTTCTTCTCCATCTATGTAACGCGAGCGTCTCTCTTCAACGCACCGAAACTCTTCCACGCGAAAATCGCATTCGGCGAGATCTTTGAAGAAACCGTTGCCCGTATCGCGCCCGAATCCAACGGCTTTTAACGTGCGTTTGCCTTTTCTCGGCACTGCCTTTATCCACGCCTCGAGTAATGACGATGCATTCGCACCACCTTTAGTTGTCTCGCGAACAACGCGAGGAGGGAATTTCGCGATTATCTCCCACTTTTGGTGCTTCTCCTCGCGTTCCTCGTCCAGTCGAGAGGACTCGTCTTTATCGTTTTCGTCGTCGGTGTCGTCCGAACTCAGCAAAACGTCGTTTTTTTCTCGTTTTTCATCTTCTTTTTGTTTTCCACCGTCGTCCTTGTCAGCGTTGATTGAAACAGGCGTCGTCATCGCGCATTCGTTCGCCTCATCGTCGATAATCTCGCGCGCATTCGTCGACGAATCTTTTGTTTTCTTCTTCTTCTTCTTCTTCTTCTTTGTCGTCGTCGTCGTCGTCGTCGACAAAACGCACAACGAAAACACGAGAAGGAAGAAGAAACTTTCGAGAATAAGTCTCTGTTGTTGCGAGACAAAATCGAGAGAAGAAGAGCGACGGAGACGACGATTATTATTATATTGACGATACTCCGCGCCGTCGTCGCCGAAAGGATGGAGCGACGACGAGAGCAGTTTGCACAGAGACGAGACGAGAAGGACGCTCGTCGACGATGTCATCGTATTTTTTACTCGTTACTTTTACGAAGAGTGAAGAAAAGAAGAAGAAAACAAAAAAAATCAACACACACACACACACACACACGCGCGCGCGTAAAATTACAAAATAGCGTCGTTTTTTAACATCTAATGCCACTAATGCACGCGGTTTGACTCAACAAGTTCGCGTTGACCAACTCAGAACTCATGAGAGGATTGTGCCACTTCAACTCACCCAACGGTTTCATCAGCGCGTTCCTCCAAACTTTCGAAGCGAGGACGCGTAACAGCGTTCGCTCGGCTTCGGCGTTGTGTCGAGCGTCCCAACCTCGAAAATGGTCGTCTTTGAAGTACTCTAAATCTTTCAAGTCTTCTTTGTTCATGGTGCCGACGCCGATGCCGTAAACGTCGACGGATTCGCACTCGGTTAACGCTAAGACTAAACAGTATAAGCCAGTCGTCGGGACTCCGTTTTCTTCGCCGACGCCTTCTTGTAAGGTGTAGAGTAACTCCTCGGCGAGTTTCTGTACCGAAGGTTTCATGTTTCTGATTTTCTTGTCTTTGGTGCGTTCGATGCACAAACCGCCTTGGGAACGTTCAATGCACGGCTTCTCCGAGTCACCGGTTTTTGCGTCTTTACCCGGGACGTCGCCGACGACTAACACTCGTTCCGGAATGTTCCCGTTATCTGTGACCCATCGCCCGTTGCTACTGCTAACCCCACTACCGCCGCTACTACTTCTATACCCTCCACTACCATCCATCTTCTTCTCCATATCCGATAACTCCTTCCTCAAACCTCTTCTCATCTTTTCTGGATTGACGCACATCGTGTGCGTATTCACCCCGACGTCCACTTCAAACATCTTTAAAGGTGCAAAATTCATGCGATAAATAGCTTGCGCGCGTTCAATCTCAACACCTAACTTGGCATTGCGCATGGACGAGTCGTTCCCAACCACCGAACAGTTTTTGAACCTCCGATACTCTCTCGCTTCCACGTCGTGAATCAGAGTGTCTCGTAACGTCTTCGGTATAATTCGAGGTCGCGCGAGCGTTCCCACGTCTTCTGAGTCGTTGGTAAAAATGTTATTCTCTCCGTCGTCTTCGTTGCCTTTCGTCAACTCGCCCAAACTCTTGCCAGAACTGTGCATCAGATTCTTATTCTGTTCGCGTTCCATTTTATATTTCAACGTCCCAGAGGCTCTCTCTTTTTCCATTTGCAATCGCAACTCGTCGTCGTTAATCGGATGAGAAGAAGAAGAAGAAGAAGAATGGAAGTGAAACAAGTTCGCGATCGCGTCCGCGTTCAACGTCAGCACGTTTTTCCCGTGCGAATGCAACTGCGACTCGTTTCGGATTGAACTGTGTTTCGGCACGAACGCGTTTATGAACGCGACCGTCATGAAAAACCAACACAAAACGAGTATTCGCTGACGCCTGAGGCGCCTGTTCCTTTGCTGCAAAGTCAGAGAAGAGGACGGGCTTCGGAGCATGCTTCACTTGTCTCGTTCGTTCGCGCGCGTCTGTGTTCGTTTATTTATATATCACAACAAGTTTGTTGTGTCGGTTCCCCTAACAATTGTAACAAAACAAAAAAATAGGTGTTTAGGGTTTTCATGAAAAATTGCCTCTTTTTTTTGTCCGCAACAAGAAGACAACACACGCAGAGAAAGAAAGAGAGAAAAAAAAAACAAAAATACATGTCGAGCGGCGACGCCTCCTCCTCTTCCTCCTCTGTTTCTTCTCTCAAGGCGGTGATAGCGATCAGTTTTTCCGTTGGCGTGATCACCGGGTTCGTCTTGAATTCGAAACTCAGAAAACTCTTGTGATTTGTTCTCTCTCGTTTTTTGTTGTTGTTTGTGTGTTTTCGTGTGTGTTTTCGGAAAAGCGGGAAAGCTCAAAAAAAAAGAATGCGAGAAGAAATGAACCAGCTGTTTAACAGATACCGGGAACAGAGAGAACACGCGAGAATAAAAGATGTTTTGCGAGAAATTGAAAGAGAAGAAGAGGGTGACGATGATGGCATTCACATCGACGACGTTTTACTCGACCATTTGGCGTTCCGGACGTTTAAGAGCAAAATGAGTGGGCACTTTGTGGATGTGAAACAGTTGCTGCTGGAAAAACTAAGCTATCGAGAAAGCGGAGAGACTCTAGTTTTTCCTAAGAAGAAACTGAAAGCGACGTGGTTGAAACCACCGAACGCGCTGATGCCGAGAGTGTTTTTGAGCGAAATCGATGTCGAAGCTTTCGAGGACGAGAAGATGTCAGCCATCGTTCGGAAAGCGATATCGTCGAGAGAAGAAAAAGGAGCAGAAGGACAAGTATCGGAAGAGGATTTTTGGGAGCAAAAACGGGACGCTTTCTCTTTGTGTGAGAACGTTTCGAAAGAAGAGTACGATTACGTCGCTGCGAAGAGCGAGTACGCGGCGTGGTTGTTGATAAACGGTCCTGAATTTGTGAACCATTTCGCATTGGCGATGCACCGATGTCGCTCCGAGGCGTTTCGCGTTACATCCGGCGAAGAGATGTCGACAAAAATAGTCGAGAAGATTGGAAAGATTGCAAAATTAAACGGAGAAGAGGAGAATAAAGTGATGAATGTATCGGAGGATAAGAAGTTGTGGCAGTTTTCAACGGTATCGGATGAATTCATCGCGGAAAATGGAGCCGGTGAAAAACTGAAAGGCTGCGGCGCGTACATCGAATTCGCCTATCGAGAATACGTTTTGCCGTATAGCGAGAAAAACAATACTAGCGCAGAAATAAGAATGGGTAGAAAAAACTTAGAAGAAGACGAGTCAAAGAGACGAGATGGATTTGAAGTCGCCAACGCGGACGCCATCTTTGAAAGCACGAAGGTGTGATGATGTAATAAAAAGAATCGAAGCTTCGTTACAAACGACAAAAGTACAGATCTTCCCCTCTCTTTACTTCTTCATCTTACTCGCCAAATTGCCTAATAAAGTGAAAAATCGGTACCGTTTCGATTTCTTCCACGGTTGCGCTTCTGGAAACGGTAATCCTGCGCCAACGGCGTAGAATAAACCAAAAACGCCGCCAAGACCGCCCGTATTTCCAATCGTTCTGTCCATGACGACGCCAACCGTAATCTTCGTCACCTCGCCTTTCTCGTTAAACGTAAGGGACAACGCTTGCGGCGGACATTCGACTTTCTTCCCAGTCGGTTGTATATTCCCGGCCAAAACGCCCGTGTGCGTCCCAACCGTCCTGTTTTGGAACCATACGCGATTCGTTTCAAACGGGTCAACTCTAAAATGGTGGAACTGCGATTTCATGTCGGGGAACCCCTCGGCGAGCTCGAAGCCAGCCACGGCATTAACGAACGTTTCTTTCGATAGCGGACCAACCACGGGACCGATGAATTCAAAGTCTTCGCTCAAATCGATATTTGCGAATCCTTTTCTCAAATTTTCTTTCGTCAGTTCAATCAACTCGTCCGGTTTGATTGGAAACGTCGATTCGCTCAACATCTTCTCCTCGTCTACGACGTCATAAAGCGATGGATTTGGATGCGCACGGACGACGGTAACAGAAGCTCTTCCCCTGCTCGCGCTACTACGAGTGCTATTCATAAAAGAGGAGGAGGAGGAAGAGGAAGGAGAAGAAGAAGAAGAAGAAGAAGAATATAGTAACGCGGAGCGCATGATTTTTGTGAGTTGAGAGGACCTTTGCGCGCGGTTGAAGATTGATTAATGGCGACGTCGACAAAAAGTGCTCAGAAAGAAAAAATTGAGAGTTTTTACCACACAGAACCACACGCAGTTACGAAAATTAATACACGTTGCTTATTTATTTTGGCATCAAAACTAGCTTGTTCGTTTATCTATCTTCCTCATTATTTTTGCTCCTACGGTTGGCCCGTTTCGTGACTTTCCTCTGCCAAAACCATGCTCGTATTTTGAAATACAAACCTGGACCTTTTCTCTTGTGCGTATCTTTCCTCAGGTAATTTTCCACGACGTCGGGGAACGGCACGTTTTCGCCGAGCGCTCGAAAGACGCCGAAAATTCCGGTGTAGCCGTGCGTGTTTCCAACCGACCTGTCCGCCACAAACGTCGTGTATTTCGAAACCAACCCTTCCTCGGTAAATGTTAAAGAAACAGTCGCCGGAGGAAATTCCAAATACTTGTACGTCGGCTTTATTTTGCCCATCAACGTCTGCGTATGCGTGCCCGTCCATCGGGTGTTGATCCAAACGCGATTTAACTCGAGCGGGTCCACTCGATAACCCCACGAGTTGGTTTTGTAATCCGGAAACGCCTCGGATAATCTCAGCATTTTCACGTACTCCAAATACGTCTTTTTGTTTATCGGGCCGACGACGAACGACCAGTATTCAAAATCCTCCGATAATATCGGCGCGCACTTTAAATGTGGCTCTGGAGCGCAGAAGCAATCATTCAGATACCTTTTCGTTAATGCTATCAAATCATCTGGTTTTATTGGGAACTTGGAGTTTTTCAGCAACGTCTCTTCGTCAAGTTCATCCAACGATCCGTAACCGTCGTAATAGGTAACTCTGTCGTTGCTTTTGTTGTTGTTTTCTTTCATTAAAACTGGGAAGGGAAAAAGCGATAAATTTTTTTCTCTCTTTGCGATGGTATTTTCTTTCAACAACAACGAGTACAACGAGCAACACGGACAGCGTAATGCACAAACAACGATGCGATCTTAACAGTTGTCGCGCGAATGTGCGTGTTATGTACGAGTTGTGTCTCTTGAAGAAAGAGCAAAAGGAAGAGAATGAGGAACTTTTCATTTATTATACGCGTGGAAAAGCCGAAAAAGAGCAAAAAAGCCAAAAACACAGAAAAGGGAGTGTTGGAAATATACGCACAAGAGCTTTACCCCACGGCCAGAGCTACTACTATACTTACTATTTTTAAAAGACAACATCAATCAAGACTCTAAAATTATGATGATGAATATTTATCTAGCGGCGGCGTTGGCACTGCTACCAACGCTGTTCTCACCCTCTTTCCTTCGTATTTTTAATCTACCGATGGCGGCTTGTATCCTCTGACCTCTTCTTTTCAACTCCGCTTTGTTCAATCGGCCTTTGGTTTGTTTCGTGAACCAGCCAAAGTAGCCTTTGAAAACGAAGTAAAACACCATGCTGGCGCAGCTAAAGGCGACGAAAATGGCTGGAAAGACGTCTTTTCGAAACATGACTCCGATATTTTGTAAGTGATCCGCGTTGACGGAGAGCATTTTTATCGCGGAGGTATCTTTGGCGTAACTCGCAAACGCTCGAGAACAAAACTGGGCCACCGCCATAGAACAGAGCATGATTAAACCGGTGTTGAAGAGTAAGCCCGTCATTGTCGTCGCACCGAGTTTCATTCTGTACGCGTTGAAAACGAATAAGAACTTTAAACCGAGCTTTTCATTGCCTTTCACCACGCAGGAAATTAAATAGAAGCAATATAGGGCAAACATCGCCGTGCCGAACAAATTGAAGACGCTATCGAGCGCCTCAAACATTGAGTTCAAAAACGGATGCACCGGGTTTTCGGCTAAAATGTACAACCCGACGTGCAAAATCCAGGTTATGGATAGGATAAACGCTATGATACCATAGAATAAGGACCACCAGTATCCCCAGACGGTGAAAGTCCACGCCGTCGCTCTGTTTTCACCTCTCGGGTAGAGCTTTTGCAATTCCCTCTCTTCGTCTTCGATATCCTCCAACTCCATGCTTAAATTCTTCAGCTCGTTTCGAATTTTGCGGCTTCGACCGTTGCTTCTCTCTTCGTTTCGCACGGCTTTGATTTTTTCGTGTATTTCTAACGTCTTTATTGCGATTTGTTGCGCGGCTCGATCATATTCCGATTTGCCTATGGTTTTCCTCGGTCGCTGGATAAATCGAGTCACCGCATCGATTGGGTTTGCAGCCATGCCGATTCCCGCGTACGGAGCGAATAAGAACCATCCAACGAAAGATGTCAACGCAGCCACGTATGCTGGGAACGAGACATCCAACGTCCACGATTTTGTGATGGCTTCGGGACTTCCCGAATCGCACGCGTCGCCGCTCAAATACGAAGAACTCGTCGCGCTCGAGAAATCTGTCGGCGAATACGTGTCACTTCCATCCGCGTGCGGATTTGCCCGAATACACGAGTGTACCCCTTGCATGTTATCCCACTGCGATAGCATCATCATCCCACTCTTTACGGAGGTGATTGAAAAATCCGCGTATCCCGTGTAATACCAACACAAAAACAACACCAACGAGACGAATATGGCGGACATGACGACCCAAAAAGAACTGTTGTACATTTTTTGCGACAGCGTAGCATCAAAATCAGATTCGTACCAAAACGTGGTAAATGGAATCAATATTGCCACGTACACCAACGTTATAATATATATCGAATACCAAATCTCGTCCATCGGCAACGTCGTTTCGCACGCCGACAAAGATACGCTTGCATCGCACGATGCCCTATTCGCTACATCTAACGGGAGCAATAATATCGCACCGGAGGCTATGGTCAATCCACTGATGACAATTATTTTCGGGAAGAACGCTTGGTTTCGGTCTTCAGGATGTTGAAAATTAATCAGCACGTATAAGTTTGCAATGGCGACCAATATCGTCACGACTATAACGACTACGATGAGGAACCTGTGGGTGGGTGTGGGCGGGTGGATGTGTGAAAGGGAAAGAGAGCGTTTTCTCGCGCGGTGAGTACGACAACAACAACAACAAAAAACAACAACAACAACGACGACGAGAAGGAGGAGGAGTCGAAGAAGAAATTTCGGTTCGTGCGCGCAAACACCCAGAAATACCGACGCGCTTTTTTTTTTCAAATTCTCTCGCGGTGTTTTTCGCTTCGCGGGGTGTGAGCGTGCCGTTGAAAAGAGAGAGAAATAGAAATAGAAAAAAAGAAGAAGAAGAATTCAAAAAAACGGCGCGCACCAGTTCATCTTCTATTTAAGCGCGTCGCAGTCGTCGTCGTCGTCGTCGACGACGACCGGTGCGTGAGATGATAATATCGTTTTTTTTTTGCGCGCGTTTTTGTGTGTTGTTGTTGTTGTTGTTGTTGTTGTGGAGGGTCGGTTGGTTGCCCTCTGTCTGTGTCTGTCTGCGTGGACTTTTCACAAGAAAATATCACATCACACAAAGTTGTGAAAAGTTTTATTTTTTTCGATTTTCCCTTTATTCGCTTCATTTCTCTCTGTGCTCGACGACGACGACGACTCTCTCTCTCTCTCTCTTCTCTCTCTCTTCTCTTCTCTTCTGTTCTCTTGTCTCCCTGTTCGAGGTTGCGTCGCGCATTTTCTCTTCTTCTTTTTCTGTTTCTTCTCATCTGTAAAAGAGAAAGAGAGAGAGAAAAGGTTTTGTCTCGTCGCGATTCGTTTCCAGGGTGGTTACAGTTGTTGTTGTTGTTGTTGTTGTGTGAGTGTGAGTGTGTGTGACTGAAGAATTAGGGAAGAGCGTTTACCTCTCTCTGTACATAAAACGAGTTGCTTTTAAAGAAAAGAAGAGATGACGAAAGCAGCGCACCAACACGAGAAACGCGCGCATCATCATCACCTTGGAGGACGAAAATCGTCGGAAGATTCGCACGCTCATTCTCGAGAGCCGTCCCCTACTTTGGCGCGAATGCAATCTATGGGTGCCAGTGGTGAAGGCGTCGATAATTTGCGAAGAGTGAGCGGGACGTTCGCGCGTTCGATGACTTTGACGAAGAACCCGCTGTTGACGACGGTGAACGACGATGATGACAAAGAAAGCCCGTCGAGATTTTTCCAACGCGAAGCGAATATCTCGACGAACCTCGAAGAGAAAAACGCGCCCAGAAAAAAGTCGTTGGGTCGATTTCTTTCCTTGTCAACGGCGAAGAAAAAACACAAAGAAGAGCGCTTGCGAGAGGAGAAAAAAGCAGAAAAGAGACAAACGAAGGTCGCGTCGGCGATTCAGCACCTTCGAACAGTCAGGGAAGCGGCCAGCGCGGCGAAGAGGACGCATCCAACGAGAGGCTTCACGAAGGGGTTTCGACAAGTTGTCGATTTGAGAACAATCGGGGGCGACTTGATTACGAGTTTCAACGTAAAGTTTCGACGAGTGTTTGAATTTTTGAGATGCGTGGACCCGGACGAAGATAACGAAGCTTTGAGCAAGTACACGCTTCTTCATCCGAAGTCGCCGATTTATATTCTCTGGAAACGGATGATTAATTGTTTAGTGATGATGGTGTGCTTCGTTTTACCGGCGTTGATCGCGTTTAATTATTCAGACATGCCGGCGTTGCGGTACGAGCAAGATTTGAGAATGGTAAAAAACTTAGATTTACAAAAGAAAGAGCAATTGGAATCGACTTTGGACGGATTTCTCCTGTTTGTGGATTTATGTTTCTGTTTAGACGTACTGGGGAATTTTTTCGCGCCATTTTTTGAGGAGGAGGAGTTGGAATCGAAATTAGTGGACGATCCGTGGGTGGTTTCGTATACGTATTTGACCGGCTGGTTTCTTGTAGATTTTTTGGGATCGTTTCCGTTCGACACCGCGCTCTCGCCGTTAGTAGACGCGCATGGGGTGAGGTACCTAGAGTTGCTCGGATTGTTTCGGCTGCTGAGACTGTACCACGTGCAAACGGCGTGGGGGTTTGTTGAGAGAAATCCTCACGTATCCGTCACGAGGATTTCCTTCATCAAATACACGACCATTCTTCTTTTAGCCGGGCACTGGTCCGGTTGCTTGCTCTGGTATTTAGCGAAAACGGAAGAATTCGACGAAACGACATGGGTATATGCAGTAGATCCGGAATTGCGTATGCAAAGCATTTTTAAACAGTACAATACCGCCTTGTACTGGGCGTTGGTCACGTTGACGACGGTCGGTTACGGAGATATATCGCCGCGGAACCCGACAGAAAGATCGTTTACCATGGCAATAATGTTAACAAACATGTGCATATCTGCGTATGTCATCGGTACAATGACAACGCTCATTACAAAAGGCGACCAAAAGCTCGCTCGGTTCAGAGACAACATGACCAATCTCATTCGGTTCATGAGAAGGCACGAAGTTCCGTTGCACATTCAACAACACGCCATGGCGCACGTTCATTTAAGTTTTCGAAAGGCAAAAGAAGATGACGCGGACGCTCTGGAACACTGTCCAGAACATTTAATCTCGCACGTTCGATCGGCAATGTATTTAGACCGATTGAAAGATTCGAGACTGTTCATGGGATGCTCTCGAGATTTCATGCTCGGCTTGATGAAACTCTGTCAGTGGGAATATTTCAATCCCGCGTCTTTGATCATGACACAAAAATACAAATCGACGCGAATATTTTGCATCGTTGAAGGCGAGGCGATCGTTTTGAGCGACCGATTCACGGTAATGGACTATTTGAAAGAAGGCGATTGGATTGGGGTAGAATCGTTTCTTATTCAAAAAGAAGCTCATTGGAGCGTTTCTAGCGCGAGCTTAATCAAATCCATTGCCATCGATTGCGCAAGCTTACACGCGTTATTAAGAGAAAACATGACGGATTGGTCGACGGTGTTATATAATTTGAGCAATATAATGTGTCAGAGAGTGGAGGAATCTCTCGCGCCAGCAGAATACGGCACAAAAGACGGGTACGAATCTGGAGGGAGTGATTCCCATTCCGAAGATGGCGGATCTTCACATCATCAGAGCGATTTATCCATGCGCGATAGAATCGGTCACTACGAGCAGACAACGTACTCGAGAATAGTTCGCACGATAAATGCGAGCGTGTCTATTGCGATGTCCAAACTCGTTTCTGAAATTAACGCGAAAATATTTTCAGCGGCAAGAGACGGAGACATCAGATCGATTAAAGTTATGATCGCTTCGAAAGAGTTTGACATCAACTATCAAAATCCTTCGGACGGTCGATCGATTTTGCACGTCAGCGCGTATTACGGACATAAAGATTTGTGTGAATTCCTCCTCAACGCGGGAGCAAATCACGCTCTTGTAGATAATCTTGGTTTCTCGGCGCTTGGTCTCGCGGTCATTCGCGGTCACATCGACACTCTAAAATTGTTCGCGAGAAAGTCTTCATTGCTTGCAATCGGTCAGCCATTAGGAGCAAAATTGTGCGAGCTGGTGCAAAGTTTGAATAACAGTGTATTGCAGAACTTTTTAGCTGCCGGAGCGAGTCCGGACGAACGAAATACGAGCTTGGATACGCCGCTTCACGTGGCGTGTCGAATAGGTAATGTGGAAGCTGTCCAAGTACTTTTGAAGTTTGGTTCGAACGCATCGCTCACAAACAGGCTCGATAGAACCGCTATTGATGAAGCGACTGAGAATAGTCATCATGATATAGTAAAGAAGATTGAAGAAGCGCAACGCACGCGGCTAGATTCTTCGAGCAAACAAATTGGCGAATCCTTCGGTAAGACTATGTTCGAACGCGAGGAGGAAATTCGCGCGCATTCTCAAATCGTCATTGCGAAATGGTGGAGAGGATATTGCGTTCGGATCGCCATTCGCAACCGTTTTCGTCGCCTCGCCACACGAAGTTCGTTCGAATATGAACGCAGATGAAGTAGAAAGTATATTTGTTGAAAAATAAAAGAAGAAGAAAAAGAAGGACACACATCGGCAAAGCGGGTTGAGGATTGTACCCAGGTACGTATAAAATAATAAAGAGTACTGGTAATATCAATCACAAAACTACTACTAGGTATGTAAATGCAAAACGGTAACTAACTAAATAGCCATTAATAACGCACTTCCGGCAATCCACATTCCTATAAACCACGTCAACCCGAAATACGCGTGTAAACTCAACAATCTATTGTTTGCATTCGGAACGCAAGCTACTTTTAAATCGTT
>Ga0181570_10003451_pt1 | contig 12004 bp, 24 predicted proteins | sample 101ome_18_FD_148667 | JGI IMG/M metagenome (GOLD analysis project Ga0181570, IMG submission 148667) | Coastal salt marsh microbial communities from the Groves Creek Marsh, Skidaway Island, Georgia - 101406AT metaG (spades assembly) | ecosystem: Environmental > Aquatic > Marine > Intertidal zone...
GTGTCGATGAACTCGTCCATGAGTTCGAGGATACTTTTCCCCACGCCTTTCACGTCTTTGTAGCCTTCACTCGACTCCAAGAAAGTCTTCTTCGTGAGATCGGCAAACTTTTCAAGATTGTCCGAAGCAACCTTGAACGACTTCGCGCGTCCGGCGTCTCCTTGTTCATCGTACGCGTCTGAGAGATCTGTGAGGATCGAGAGAAACTCTTTCAATTTTTTCTTCTTCGGGGGCATCTTTCGCGAGTCGTGTAGTGAGGTGATCCCCACACAGATCGACGTGATCATGGGGAAGAAGGGTAAGAGAAGCATCAAGCAAAAGAAGAAGGAGGAAAGAATCAACACTGACATGAAGTATCTCTTCACCTCGATGTCCCAAAAGAGCGATCCGGACGTGACGTCGAAGATGATCGAAGATCTGGAAACCTTCGAGTCCCTCTTTAAGTTGACCAACTTTGACTTTAAGGACAGCGAGCAAAAGTACCTCGCGTGGATGATCTCCGAGAGCAACAAGTTTCGTCGCATCGACATGCACGTCAACCTCTTCGGTAAACTCCCGTCGAAGAGCGTGCTCATGGAGACCTTCGCCGAGGAGGGACGCCCGATCCACACCAACGAACAGTACGATGAGGCACTCGAGTACTACCCGGTGACGAACGAGACAATCTTATCGAAGGGACACGAGTGGTGTGGACTCTTCGTGCACGATCGAGAGACCGACGACCGCGTGGGTTTCATCATCTACCGCCTCAAGTACGCCGGCGATCTCCCTCTGTGTCACATAGAGCACATGTGCGTCCACAAAGATTTTCAAGGTCGTCGATACGGATCCGCGATGATGATTCGCATGGATTTTTTCTTGAAATTCTTTCTTCTCCACCGGAGTGACATCGTGGTTTCCGTGAGGGCGACTAAAAACACGGAGGGTTTTTGGAGGGACCGACACTTTCGCCTTCCGGAAGAATTCGACGAGTTCCCGGTCGACTTTACCGATCAAGATATTTTCGAAATCAACGGCGAGGTGCTTCTGTGCAGGTACGCCGACCCGTACATAAAGGCTAGATTCAATTAGAATGTAAGACCAAAAGCGATGGAACATTTCAAATCAATTCTCACCGCGAATAATTACTCCCCCGCCACCATTGACCGATACGTCCGTCGACTCCGGGATAGCGGGGTGAACCTCCGGAACCGTCAGTCCGTGCGCTACGCCCTCTCTCACGACGCCAAGCTCGAGGACAACAGCGGAGAGACCTACCGCGCCTTCTTGGCGTACGATCGTTTCCTTCACAACGAAAAACTCCCGGGTGGGCACGTCAAGAGCGAGCACACGGGGGTGACTGTCCGCGATGCGTGTCTGAAGCAGAAGACTGCCCTCGACGTCATGAAAGTCTGGTGGCTCTGTTACAACAAGGGGTACACACCGAACACGGCGATGGCGTACGTCAACTTTTCGAAGAAATCCATCGTGCACGACAACCACCGCAACGTGTACCGGGCTATGATGGCTCTCAAGGACTTCGACACGAATCAAGTGGACGTCATCGATAGACACGTCATGGACTACCTGGCGTCCTTCAGAATGTAATAAAATTCTACGTCTACTTTAAATGTACTTGTACTTGATTGTCGCGTGCTTCATCGCCCTCATGGTATCCTCCAACTACCGGAGGGGCAAGGCGAGCAACTACGAGACGTTGATCCGACAGTCTGCCCGGTACGCTACTGCCGCTCAGCAGGACGCCAGTCCCCTCGTCGCCGTGCTCCACGCCAACTACGCGGCGGCGTACTTCTACGCCCTGAAGGACATCGCGAGCGAGAGTGAGATCCATAACGCCACCGGGATCGACGTGAAAAAATTCAGAGAACACATTACAAATGTTCAAGATTTAGTTTCGAAAAGGGTGACTGACGCGTGCCCGGAGTTCTCAGGACACGTGGATTTGTATTTGGCAACCATCGGTGGGGAGGCATAAAAACATCCGGCGTAATTAGATTAAGTACTGAAAAATGGAGGTCGTGAAGGACCAAGATTACGAGAGGTGCATAAAGAGCGCGTGTGATTTTTACAAGAGGGACACACCGGATGCGCGATGTGTGAGGTACGCGGAAGCCACGTGGCGCATCAGGCGACGGTACGAGGAGTACCACTCGAGGCGACAGAACAAGTGTATAAAAGTGATTAGCAAAAAGAAAATGTAGTTATTATAATAGTTATGTTCCTCGATCAAGAAAACCTCCGCCCGGTCATCGTCGCGATGGCTCTCTACATCGTCCTCGCCTCCTTTCTCCCGAAGCTCTTGAAGAAGCCCACCGGGATCAAGGCTTTGGATGACTTGGTGATGATGCTCATCGCCCAGCGCGGTCAGATGATGAGTGGTACTATTTTGATTGGTATCATTGTTCTCGCGACCAACTACATTGTTGAAGAGATGATGTAAACTCTTTCCGGACGTTTTCCCCGGAAACCATTTCTTGGGTGTGACTTCCATCCATGAATTTTAATTTTTTCTCATAGGCATCCGTCATGAATTTCAAAAGGTCATCAAACTTTGGATCCCCCCACTCCATGCCCTTTTGAAATAAAAAGTCATCCTTCTCGACGTACCCTTTGTCGCACCGGATCATGTATGGCGTCTTCACGTATTCCGTGGATCCCCCGTACCCGGTGGTGATCACGGGCTTGTTCCGGAGTGCGGCTTCCACGGCGCCCATGCCCACGCCCTCGCTCTTCGAGAAACTCACGTAGCAATCACCGAGGGTGTGTACGTCTTCCATCTCCTCCTCGCTCACGAGACCGTTGATCACCTTGACCCTCGGTATTTTGATTTCCGCGTTCTTGTAGTGTGTGGCTTTCACTAACAGACGAGAGTCCGGTTTGTTCAGGCGAACGAAGGCTTCCAAGATTTTAGAAAACTGTTTCCTCCCATCGAAGACGTTTCCGATGTGATAAAAGGTGTACGGTTTCACCGGGGGTGGTATGTGTGCGTGTATCACGAAGAACTCATTCTCCGGAAACTGTCTCTGAAGGATCTTCCGGCAAAACTCGCTGGGCACGGCGACCCTTGGGAACTCTTTGCATATGAGTCCGTAGTCTTCGTGTACGGTCTCCGTCTCGCACACGGTCATGACGATGATCTTCTTGGCGACTTGCTTCAGGCGTTGACAAAACTCCGTGATTCCAGGGAAGGGACTTGCTTCAGGCGTTGACAAAACTCCGTGATTCCAGGGAAGGGGATCAGGAAGGCGAACAACTCATCGCACTCCGGTGGCAGTTCACGCAGGGCGTTGGTGATCTCGATGTACTTTGCCCCAGGGTACAACTTTGTGTACTTGTCACAGTGTTGTCCTATCCCACTCAACCGGGTGGGTCCGACGAACAACATCGTGTGGATCTATGAAGAGAATTATCTTCTCTTTTATGTAGTAAAAGAAGATGGACGCTCTCAGATCTGAAATTGCAGACGAGTTGACGAAGAAGAGTTTGGACAAGAACCGCATCATGGGTTTGTTCTCCAAGATGTTGGACGTCATCCAGACCCTCCCACAGGGCGGCGCCGGCGGTCGTGGACCGAAGGGTGAACCGGGTGCCAGAGGACCGGTGGGTCCGGCGGGTCCGGCGGGTCCGGCTGGCAAGTGTGAATGCAAGTGTGTCAGTGCGGCTGCTCCGGCTCCGGCTCCGGCTCCGGCTCCAGCGGCGGCTCCAGCGGCGGATGCTGTGAAGAAGACTGTTCGCAAGAAGAAGGTGGCTGCTGCGTAAGCATATCCCTCACCGTGTCGTACAGGATGGTCAACACCGCGAACTGATAAGCCAAAAATCCAACTAGGGTGTGTCCTTGGTTGAGTGTGTATTCCGGAAAATGGTGGTTCCACCACGTTTCAAAAACGGCAACCGTGACTGGCACGGTGATGTGTTTCTGAAACGAGTCCGCCGAATCTTCAATATTGTCCACGTGGTTGCACAGGAGGGAGAGGTAGGTGAAGGACGTGGCGACTCCCAACCCGGTGGCGATCCCAGCCATACTGGAACCTGTCACGGTGTTACACGCCACGAGACCGGAACCGGCGAGGAGGGTGTTCCTCTTCAACTTTTTTTTCAAAGTTTGATAATTTGTTGAACACTTGATTGTTGTGATCATTAAAATACTTCTAACATTTGTTTGAAAACTTTTCGTCGCATGTAATCTCCCGAAGATTCATGGGGTGCTCTCGTGGTGGATTTCATTTCCCGGATGCCTTTCACGTCGACTCCACTGTGCACGAACAACCGTGTCAGATGTAGGTGTGCCTGACTGAATGCTAACTGTATCAAAGTTCTTTGGTTCCATATGTACTTTGGTTTATTTTCTATGATCCACATCATGAACCCATAATTATTATCTATCACTGCTTGCTCTAAAATTTTTTGTGACACCGGTGGGTACATGTACTTTTCTAAAACCTTCATGCACCCGTAGGAATTTTCCGCCCGTCTGAGTGGATAGTGGTAGGTGTCGTCCCGGCAGGAGGTGGTAGGTGTCGTCCCGGCAGGAGATATGGTTCACGATCTCCGTGTTCGACATCTTCGCGATCCCCTTGGGTTTGAACCGGAGGAGCCAGTCGAGGAGGTAGGACACTTTGTATTTCAACACAAACTCGAGGTGGGCGTTGTACGTCGCGTCGTCGAAATCGTAGATCACGGGGCACACGATCCCGAGAATATCCAGACACTCCGTGCGTGCTTCCCCCTCCTTGTCTAGATCTAGGGGTGCACCTGAAAAGATGGCTTCGAAGGCGCCCAGTCCGCAGTCGTCACACACGTCACCGATGACGACGCACGTGTTCGCAAAGTCTGGGAGTCGGGCGTAGTTTGCGTGATCGACGCGCTCTTCTCTTCGCGTGCAACACTCCATTTTTAGCGCGCGCGTATCTGCGGTTTTGATTACAATCTTATCTGTTGTTGTCTGAGCGATCTGCACCAATTACTATACATCATGTTATAATAGAAGATCCCGAAATGCATCTCCGGGGGGAGGATGACAGGCTGGAAGGGTGCCACCGGGTACGTTCGAACTGTCTCCGGTTTCACCGTTCGGATTGGCACAACCTTCGCCCGTGGCACACGAGGCTTCTCACCGTGTTCCGACGAAGACGAGTACCCGTCCACGGTCGTGACGGTGTCAAAGATACTCTTCCGGATCCTTTTGTTTTTCTCTTTCTTTTCCAGGCGTATAAAATATTTTTGCGCGTGCGACGCCACTTGTGTGGGTGTTCGCGTCGGGACGTAATTCTTTGATATGACCGCCCATCGACCTCTCCCAAGTTTTTTCACGCCTTCGATGAACTTGGCGTGTTCTTCGACGGTCCACGGATTGCTTCTGGATCTCACCATGAAGTGCTTGTGTGCCGTGTGCAGGAGTGACGACGAACGACTTAGAGATACGCCGCGAAATATTTACAAGAAAAAACCAATCATGAATTACAACCGAATTTGGATTTACCCATATGCCTTTTTAGTGTGCATTCCGGATTTATTATTTGACCTTTTGAGAATATCTCGAAATTTCGCGATAAATGTTTGGGAAGAGTCACAACTTATGATTTTGGAGGAGGATGCACTCGCCTCACTTTCAGACGCGGAGACGGACGCGGAGGACGAATCTTCGTCTGAGACGTACGATCCCGGTAGTGATAAGGAAGACTGAATGCTCTCGACACGGGACTTCCTCCTTGCTTTTTGTCAAGCGACGCAGCCTCTCGATCGCGACACGCGAGAGGTGATCTTCAAAAGACTTGCTCAAGATTCTCTCCCCCCGATTCCGGGTGCTCCGCTCAAAGGTCGCAGATCTCGCGATGTTTTGGGTGAACCTTCTTACCCCTCTGGAGGAGGACGAGGTGATCATCCAAATATTCACTTCGGTTATGAATCGCCTTAAAGTTTAAAGAATATATGAGCTTGTAATAAAATGCTGCGCGCTATAAATGAAATTTTTACCACTCGCCCTCCGGATGTAACAGTAAAAAAACGTCACGTCGAGACTGAAATCATAGAGGCAAAAAACGAATCCGGTGAAACCGTTTTTTTGGAGATGCCCGTTGAGAACCACGTCCGCGATCCGTGTCGCGGCAGAAACAGCCATGCATCGCGAACTGATGGAACTCAGCAACGTGATTTTTGAACACTCTTCGGAGATGTCCGACTCCACGTACGTTGAGATATGCGAAAAGATGACCAACTTATACCACCGGGTGCCAGCGATCCGAACGCCCCCTCCTGTGTACGGTTTGAACTACCACGATCCAACTATTTCTTCACGAGCGCTGTACAAGAGTATCGAGCTCGTGAACAAAAAGATACAATCCTTGACGGAGATACTGATGCGGCAAGACTGCACTCCGGTGAAAAACAAGGAGATCCGAGGCGAGATCCAATCTCTTCAGGAACACCGTGAAGTTTTGATGTCTATGATCGAGGATATGTGACTTTGCACCACCACTCGTTCAGCCCCGCGAACTCAAATCCCACGTGAATAAGTGCACCGGAAAGCACAAGTGCCGGCACCAAATCTAAACCAAATCTTAGCATTGTAAAGTAGAAAGCGACGTTCAACAACCCGATCACCGTTGCCTCGATCAAGATCGTGGATAAGTCTCTCATATATTTTTGGCGGGAAAATAATTTTTCACTAACGATTTAAATTTAAATTTTTGTACACTGACGTACCCTGGAACAAGATCGGGCGTCAAACACACGCGCGCGATCGCACGATGTTGACCGTGGACGAAGCTCGCGAATGTCGTACCGGTGACTTGATGACGGGTATCGTCCACGCTTGGTACGACCAGAAAGACAATGTCCCGGAGGGCGCGTGGGTGTCGTGTATGAACGCGATCGGTGAGATACGTTCGCGGGTCTCTCGGAAGGGACGATCGTGGGAGGAGACGATGGCTTGGTTTCACTTGAACCATCCGGTGAGCATCTTGAGCCCTGAGGACTTTGGGGACGAAGCCACTTCCGAGAGTGTTGAGGTGTCCGTGAGCAACCAGGAGAGAATCACGCCAGACCGTGATCACGGTGAGTATTCCACTTTGATCGAGCGCCTTCAGATGGATATGATCGCCACCGGGCGTTGGATCTTGTGGGTCCAAAAAGAATTGAAAAACATGAAAGAGATTCGAAGAATGTCCAAGCAACACAGACATCGGGCTATACACTACATCCGTGCCAAGGAGGGCATGCCGGACCCGATCCACACCTATGCTGATTTGCAGTCGCGCGTGTCCTACCTATCCGACGTAACTGAGAAAGAATTTTTCGACAAATACAAAGAATCATACAATCACAACTTGCGTCGCCGGAAATTTCGAGCTGAAAATTTCCTCAAGCACTTAGAGAATCATAATTCTCAATTAAGGGAAATGATCCTTAGATAAAACTAAGAGTGTAATAAGTAATAAGCAAAATGATGTACGTCGCTTGGGACACTGAAACCACCGGGAGACCTGGGAGTTACAAGCGTCCGACTCCAACGACCGTGCACAATTGGAACACGTGTCGACCGGTCTCCATCGCGGCGGTGCGTTTCAAAAATGGTTCGGAGTCGGAGAGTTTCTACCGGGTCATCAAGCCGGATGATTACTACGTCACGGAGGAGTCCACGAAGATCCACCGGATCACCCACGAGGAGGCTGTCCAGACTGGGATCCCTTGGAAGAATGCCTTTCAAGAGTTTGTTGAATTCGTCGGTGACTCTACGATGGTGGCACACAACAGTATCTTCGATGAGAACGTGGTTCACGCCGAACTCATCCGGAGGGGGATGGACACATCATTCATGAAGACCCACGATTTCATGTGCACCTACGATATGTACAAGAAGAAGAACTGCACCCGGAGGGGAAAACTTGAAAACGTGTACGAGGAGATCTTCGGGTACAAGTTCGACGCTGCCCACAATGCTTTGGCTGACGCTCGAGCATGTGGTGAGATATATCCTTCCCTCTTGAAGATTGATCGAACATTCAAAAAGTTGGGCATTGCCAAGATTGACATCAATGCTTCCAGTGTTTCTACCGGAATCTTGCTTGGTTGTCGAGATCCCAAGGAATTAATCCTCGAGCTTTGGTCAAAGTACAAACCGGGGACTCAACCCCAACTGACTCCTAAACAGGTGTATGAAAACGAGACGAAAGACAAACCTCATGTCCACAGAGTCATCAATGAGATTCAAAACATGGACGTGAGTTTGGAGAGTAAGAAGGAATATGTCTCTACTGTTTTGAAAAATAATAACATCGAGACTCCGGAAGCGAAAGAGTACGCCGAGAGAACTGTCATCCTCTCCCATGCCGGTTCGAGCAACCAGTACAACAGTGGATCCTCTCCCATGCCGGTTCGAGCAACCAGTACAACAGTGGATACTACCGGCTGCACGTGTGTAACATCATGGGCACCAACTACGAGATCGTGGGACTACCTGGACAGGTGGTCAATGGTGAACTCATCTGCATCAAGAACCGGCAGAAGCACATGTTCAACGAGGTGAGGGAATACGAAGAGATCCAGTGTCAGGTGTACATGCAAATGTTGAACGTGAACATGTGTCGGTTGGTCGAGAGGTTTGATGGCAAGGAGCAACAACACACGATCCCCCGTGATATAGAGAGATACAACGATATTAGATCAAGACTCCAAAATTTCTGCGAACACCTCCACAGTTTGCTTAGTCAGTGATGACTCGATTTTGGACATCAACTTTACTCCATCCCTTGTAAGAGACTTTCAAAGAATATATTCAATCTCCGAACAATTATGTGTTGAGTACGCCGGTAGCACCCGGTGGGACGGATTTAAGTTCTCCCAGCCCACGTCCTGTACGGACGGCTTACAGCACAGGGTCAGTCCTTCTTTCTCTGATTTGAATCAATACATAGTCTACCACACCCATCCCATACCCTCGGATTTGGTTGGAAATTTTTTCACCTTACCGAGTGCGGACGATTGGAAGGTATACTTGGATTACTGTCCATACCTCCAGGTGAATGTTATCTGTGAAAGGCTTGGATACTTGATCGTGGACACTACCGGGATCGACTTGTGGAATAAACCGACCCCGGAAAACATCCTAAACTTGATGGGATACTTTGCCTGTGAGCACGATCTGAACCACTCTGTGCACTACCGTGAAAACGTGAGTTTCGACTACATCACGGACGTCACCATAGATGAATGGAAAGACACAATACGTAAATTATCTCACTTACTACAATTTCATTACAATATCAAAATTGATTGGTACACATACTCCGAGACGGCACCGGTGTCTTTAAGGGATAAGGATTCATTCATGATTCCGTAGATTTTTTTTTCACTGACGTGGAAAGATTTCAAATTCAAAAACTTTCCCGCGCAACAAGATCCGGCGTCACTTTTGAACATGCAGGAAGTACTTCAAGCGATCGAGAACCTCCGCGCCGACGTGTTGGCGACCCAACAGGGGCTCAAGGAGATGCGTTCCCTCATCGAGGACCGTCCGGTGACCCGGAAACGCAAAGAACCGTCACCGGATCAGCCGAGGTGCACGGGAACAACTGCAAAAGGCACGCAGTGCACGAACCGTCGCCTTCCGAACTGTGAGACGTGCAAGATGCACATGCCCGGGCGACAGATTGACAAGACGAACGTTTCGAAAAAGGAAAAGCAATCTCTTTCGAAGCCTTCGCAGCATTCCCACGCGGCAGGTTCGAGCACGAACGTACCCTGTGAGGAGTGTGACGCCCATGGAGACGTCTTAGATCCGGACTTGCCTGACATAGTTTTTTCTCCGTTGGATGAGAATGATATCAATGCCAAACTGATGTCTTTTCTCAACGACGCAAGTTCCACGGACTTTTAAACAGTACATGATGTAATAATACGACGGCGTTACCTACCTTCGCGACTGTCTCCACGAGTTTATCTAGTTCCATGTAACTAACACACAAACTTTTCACACCCACGGATCTTGTTCTTTCCTGAAAAAAGTGGCACGACAGGCTATGATAGCAGATGGAACTATGACTATTGATGTAATCACAGTCAAAACTATTACGAATCCAATCATAATCTAATATACAATATCATTACAATCCTCTTCGACGAAGGTTGTTCTGGAGTTCTTTCACGGTCTTGTTGCGCGTGCCGAACATGGTCTTGACCCTGACGTTGATACCGGCTTTTTTCGCCTTTGCTCTGAGGTTGGACAGTGGTGCGCTCTTCAACTTGGCGAGGCGTGATCGGGCGACGGAGGCACCGTTTTTTCCGTGGGCAGCCCTCTTAACTTGTTGAGAGCGGTACGATCCGGACTTTTGGGACTTATTCCTGGACTTGACGGCGGCGTTTCTTTTCCGGCGCAGTTCGTTGATGTTCATATATTACTTGAATACATTTTATTACTGGTCCACGTCTAGATCTTTGTGCCACCTACACAAGGTTTGGTAGTACTCGAGTTGTTCGTCGGTACTGAAACTGTAATGCTCCTGGAAAGCATTTGGATACTCTCGTTCAAAAGTTGTGATGAGATTCATTTTCATTTCTCTCACGGTTTCTTCGAGCATCTTTATGTGCTCTACGTGCCGGGTGCACTGTAGATCTCTTTGGGTACGGTATCTATTCTTGAGTTCTGCTTCTTCCTCCACGGCGACGGCGATCTTATATTTTTCGAGTTTGTCTTGAAGTTTTTTTGTAAACTCTTCCATGTCTTCATGTTCACTGTCGTCACCGGTGAAGTCTTCGACGGGACTACAGTCTTCGATCGTGGGATCTTCTTTTTCCATGGTCACGTGTGAGGGGGGTTAATAGGTCCACTCCGGGGTGGATGTACTGGAGAAATCCAATTGCATTCTAGTCTTACTTTTTTCCACAACTTTAGTTTCGAAGATGACAGCCTTATTTGCATCGAGAAATTTAACTTTCATATTTTGAGTTCTTTCTTGACAACAATCTTTTCTATTCGTGATAATAACTTCACTTTGAATAGTCATTGGAGAACCCAGATCAATTTCCATGTAACTTTTTCCATCACCGTGTGTGTGAGCAAAGTTTGAAAAGTTTCCGTCGGTGAGGTTGACTAAAGGTCCTGCAGAGTGAACACCCGGAGCGGCTGTAACACTCTTGCCCTTTGCTACATTGTTTCCGTTTTTGTCAATAATTTCCAACTCTGCTAGGTTGATGATGTTTGCCGGGTACGCCGCGGATGGTCTTTCTATTCTGACGTATCTCACGTTAGTGATTCCATTCTTTTCCACTGGGGTCGTAGAAGTTTCCGGTTCTTGGGTACTTTCCTGGGTACTTTCTTGGGTACTTTCTTCTTCACTCGCACGTGGAAAAATTGAGATACCACCGGCTATGGACGACGAACAGCAACACAAAACCATCAGAACGAAACCTGCAACTATTACAGACGACTTCATATATTACATGCAGCAGAAAAAAACACAGGCAAATGCTTAATTATCAAGACGATCTGGTATTAGAAAAAACTACTTGTTACGTTTGAAATAAATCATTCCGGAAGACAATTACAGGTCATGAAACCCCGTGAACCCCTCGACAGTCCGATTTTGCCTACCGGTGTCCGCTCGGACATCTGGAGCATTCCCACCCCGGTGAAAACCCTAAACCCCGACAAAAATACACAAATTTGTATATTTTTAGAGGTCGAGTCCTGCCCCGCACCCCATCCTCACTCACTCACTCGCGCATGGATGCCACCTCGACGACACTGGCAGTTGTGTAACGGACACCGTTCGTGTACTACATGTAAGAATGCTATTGAGAGCTGGAAGCAGAAGGCGCAACGCTCTTCTTGGAACGCCTCTCGTCTCAAGTACGCGCTTATGTGCTTGATCGAGGAGAATAACGAGATCGTCTACCAACTTGAAAACGGTGAAGAGGAGATCTACCCTATCACAGAAGGCATGGACGTCGAGCCAGGGAAGGATGATATTCTCAACTGGTCTTGTGGTATCTGCCACGAGAACCATGC
>Ga0181570_10003458_pt1 | contig 11991 bp, 10 predicted proteins | sample 101ome_18_FD_148667 | JGI IMG/M metagenome (GOLD analysis project Ga0181570, IMG submission 148667) | Coastal salt marsh microbial communities from the Groves Creek Marsh, Skidaway Island, Georgia - 101406AT metaG (spades assembly) | ecosystem: Environmental > Aquatic > Marine > Intertidal zone...
GCTGGGTCGGCACGCAGTTCAACCAACGTCCGTCCTTCCATCCAGAGGTGCACGTCAGGCGTATGCTCGGTCTGTGCATCGCCCATGGATGGCGCACCACCCCCTCCCTCAAGACCGCACCGATGCCAGGTTGGGTCAGTAATGGGTAAATTCAACGCCAGAGGCATGGGTGACGCGATGGCCATGATCGGCCACGTGGCCCACGACAGCACAACCGGGCATGCGTTCCAACAACCACTCCAAAATGGCCTCGGCTTGAGCTTCGGCGACGGCAAGAATCATGCCTGTGCCCATGTTGAATGTTCGGTACATCTCACGCGTGTCCACGCCTCCAACGGTTTGCAACCAATTGAATTCCGGAAGCACCGGCAACGGGGCGTCGATGGACCATCCCAAGGTTGGATGGAGGCGAAGCAGATTGGACAGGCCACCGCCGGTGATGTGGCAGATGCCCCGGATGTCATGGAGGTCGAACGGGGCATCCTGCCGTGCAGCGTTCAACAGGTCCACCACAGGATCGCAATAAATGCGGGTCGGGTTCAGCAGCACCTCGCCGAGGGTGGGTTGGTCGGTGGTCCAGCGCATCAGTTCGCGGTGGGGGTGATGGGTGTCAAACGGTGCTTCATCCTCGTAATCAAGACCGGCGTGGTCCACAATCCGACGCACCAACGAATACCCATTGGAGTGAATGCCGGATGAGGGCAGGCCGATCAACACGTCGCCCGCTTGAAGGTGTTCGCCGGTGATGGCTTGCCCTTTGGGAAGCCAACCCAGAGCGGTTCCGGACAAGTCCAACTCGGTCACGATGCCCGGCAATGAAGCGGTCTCGCCGCCGGCCAGGGTCACGCGCGCCAGGCGGCAAGCCTCTGCGAGCGACGCACCCAAGGCGGCGTGCACCTCAGGGTCAGGTTTGGGCACAGCGACGTAATCGACAAACGCTAGAGGCTCGGCACCAACGCACAGGAGGTCATTGACGTTCATGGCCATGCAGTCGATGCCCACGCCGCCCCACTGTCCGAGCGATGTGGCGATGGAGAGTTTGCTGCCCACGCCGTCGGTGGCCAGCGCCAGCAGGGTGTCGCCGAATTCAATGAGCCCGCCAAAGCCACCCGGCAAGTCCACCGGCGCCCCTGGCGTGCCTTGAGGGCGCACGCTCTTGGACAGGGCGCCAATGAGGGACGCCACGGCTGAACCTTCAAGGTCGATGTCGACACCAGCGCTGGCGTAATCCATCGGTTCGTCCATGCTCCGTCCAGCGGCAGGCGTTTGATGAAGGAACCGCTTGGCCCGAACCACCGTGTTCATCCTTGGGGCGGGTGCGGTGGTCCATCCAGCACAACGGCAGCCATGTCGGCCAGGCGGTCCAAACTGCCGTGCAAGCGGTGGTCGTCGTCCACCACCTCAAGATGGACGTTCGACTGTCCTTTGGTTGCTCGTTCGCTGTTCACCAAGGGCACAACGTCGTCCTTGATGCCGTGGAGGATGGCGGTGGGGTGGAGCAATTCAGGCCACGAGACCGAAGCCGCATCCTCAACAAAGCCGTACGGCAGGACCACGGGTTCGTCCCACCCGTGGGGCTCAAAGGTGTGCGTTCCTTTGGTTTTCCATGCCCCCATCCCCTCGGGGCCCAATTGGTCGTGAATCAGGTCGTGGTAGCCAAAGGCGGGGGCGAGGAGAACGAGTTTGAGGTTGAGATCAGGACGTTGTGCTGCAGCGTTGGCCGTTGCCAAGCCGCCAAACGAAGATCCCACCAGGAGGTCAAACGGCCCGTGCCTGTCAATGGCGTCCAGCACCACTTGGGTCTGTTGCTGCTGATTCCACCCCTGAGCGCGCATGTCGAGCGCCATCACGTCCCAACCCAACGACCGCATGTAGTCCGCTTTGCTGCTGTCCGTGCTGCTCCACAATCCATGAGCGAAGGTCACTCGCATGGTGGCCTCACCACGCCAGGGGTCATGAAGGCTCGGGGGTTTTGGAGTTGAAACACCTTTCTGGCCCGAAACGATGCGGCAACGGTGACGGTTTTCCAGTGGAAATGGAGGGGGGTCGGCGAGCATCAACCATTTTTATGAACTGAAGCCAATGATGCCCAACGCCCGGAGGTGATGCGATGGCTGCGATACAAGAGTTCGACCTGCCTGCCCGCTGGACCTCCTTGCTTCAGGACACCTTCTCCGAGGCCATCCATAACATTGCTCGGATGTGGCCTGAAGAGCAATCGCTCAAGGTGTCCTACCGCGTGATCGAAGGGTACGACCCTGAGTTCGCACAAGACATCCTTGCGCATCCCGAGCACCACTTTCGAGCGGCCAACCAGGCCCTTCAACAGTTCCTGTTGGATGCAGGTGAGGGCAACAAAGTGCCGTTTTTGCGCATTGAACACCTGCCCAGCGACCAGGTTCGTACGGTGTCGCAGCTTCGGGCGGACGACATCGGGGTGATGATCGCCATCGACGCCGTGACCACCAAAATCTCAGGTGTGCGGCCCGGTTGTACCTCGCCGTGTTTGAGTGCGTGGCGTGCGGCCACACCATGGAAATCGCTCAACCCAACGAACAGGAACTCATTGAGCCGCTTGAATGTTCACAAATCGATGGCGGTTGCGGGCGTCCGAAACGTCAGACGCGTTTCCAATTGCAGCACCATCTATCCCAACTGATCAACTCTCAATTCATCGAGTTGCAGGAACTTCCCGAACAGGTGAAGGGTGGCATTCAACCCGAGCGCATCGTCTGCATCGGCGAGCAGGACCTCGCTGGGCAACTCAACCCCGGTGACCGGGTCAAAGCCAACGGGGTGCTGTTCATCCGTTCGCAGCGAAAGAGCGGGAAGGACACGCCCGTGTTCGACATTTTCCTTCGCATCCATTCCCTGGAGCGGCAAAACGTCCCACTCGAGGAAATCATCATCACCGAGGAGGAAGAGAACGAAATCAAATCCATCGCTCGCCAGACCAACGTATACGATGTGCTGACAACGAGCATCGCCCCGTCCATCTTCGGATGGCCACGCATCAAGGAATCGCTCATGCTCCAATTGTTTGGCGGGGAAGCCCAACTCAACCCCGACGGAACCCGCAGCCGCGGCGACATTCACATTCTGTTGATGGGCGATCCGGGTGTAGCCAAATCGCAGATGCTCAACTACATGTCCACCATTTCGCCGAGGGGCCGTTTCACCTCCGGTCAATCGGCTTCAGCAGCCGGGCTGACGGCTGCAGCCGTCCAAGACGCCACGGCCGACGGCCGTTGGACGTTGGAAGCCGGGGCTCTCGTGCTGGCCGACCTCGGGCTGGCAGCCATTGACGAATTCGACAAAATGAACGCCTCTGACCGTTCGAGCATGCACGAGGCCATGGAACAGCAGCGCATCTCCATCTCGAAAGCCGGCATCAACGCCAGCCTCCGAACGCGGTGCGCTGTCTTGGCGGCCGCCAACCCCAAGGAGGGACGCTTTCAACCGGTCAGTGACGTGCCGTTCACCTCACAAATCAACCTCGCACCGCCGCTGCTCTCAAGATTTGACGTCATTTGGCTGATGACCGACGACGCCGACGAAGAACACGATGCAAAGATTGCCTCTCACATCGTTCAAACCCGCCTCAAGGGTTCGAGCGAGTTGCTCGTCAACGAAGGGAGCATGCCTGACCCAACGAAAAATCAGCAGGCCAAAACAGCAGGGACCCGCACCGACGGAATGTACACCCAATTGCCGAAACACTTGCTTCGCAAGTACGTGGCGTACGCTAAGCGAACCGTTCGTCCCAAATTGAACGACCAAGCCCAGCAAGCAATCGTGGACTTTTACGTCAAAACCCGAAAGGCAGGTGGAGAGGCCAACGACAGCGTCGCCATCACGGCTCGTGCTCTTGAGGCTTTGTCCCGTTTGACTGAGGCCAGCGCCCGCATTCGTTTGTCGGATGAAGCAACGTTGACGGATGCGGAGCGAGCGATTCGGCTGACCAAAACATGGCGCTTTGAATTGATGGGGGAGAACTTTGACGAAACCTCGGTGCATTCCGGAAAGAAAACGGCGGTTCGCAACCAAGAACGGCAGATGCTCGACATCGTGTCCATGCTTCAGAACCAATCCGGCACGCACGCAACGTTGCTTGACGTGCTCAACGAAGCCGAGCGGGACGACATCCCTCGGAGCAAGGCCGAAGACATTCTTGAGAAGTTGGTTCGCGGCGGTCGTTTGATGCGACCGAAAGGCTACGACACACTGCAGATGATCTAAGTTGAACAAGCGTGGTGCTCATGAAGGGCGACCCCGTGGGTAAACCATGGACGATGCGATGACGGCGGATCTCACTCGGCCGGATGCACTCAATCCAGGGGCCCTCGGTTTCATGTGCGGGCTGGAGGTGCACCAGCAACTGGCCACAGGGAAATTGCACTCAAGGCAACCCGGGATCCTTTACGATGTGACCATCGATACGGTGCCCGAGGCGTGGCCTCGCTTTGCCCGGAAATTACGAGCGGCGCGCGGTGAGGGCGGTGCCATCGATGTGGCTGCTCGATTTGAAGCCAAACGGAACCGCTCGTTTGTGTACGTTCAAACACCCAATGCGGGCCTCGTGGAGCTGGATGAACAACCACCAGTGGCGATGGACGCCAATGCCGTGGACATTGCGCTCACCGTTGCCGCTTTGCTCGACGCTCGGCCGGTGCCGTTGGTCCAAACCATGCGAAAAACCGTCGTGGACGGATCCAACACGAGCGGCTTCCAACGCACGTCGTTGATGGCCACGGCAGGCACGCTCCAGACGGACGACGGCCCGGTGGGGGTGGATGTGTTGTGTTTGGAGGAGGACAGCGCACGGAAACTGGACACGGTCGACCACGCCACGGGCCAGACCGTCGTCTACAACCTCGACCGGCTCGGCTTGCCGCTCATCGAAATTGCCACTGCCCCGGAGGTTCAATCACCGGAACACGCCAAGACCACCGCCATTGCTTTGGGCCGCGTGTTGCGTCAGACCCGCCGTGTTCGTCGCGGTCTCGGCAGCATTCGTCAGGATCTCAACGTCTCCATCGCCTGCGGTGACCGTGTCGAAATCAAGGGATGTCAGGACTTGGGCTGGATCCCCACCATCGTTCGTCTTGAAATGGTTCGACAACTTCACTTCTACCGGTTGGCCAATCAACTCCGAACGGCGTTGGACCTCCCACTCCTTCCTGAGGACCGTCGACAAGACGATGACACCGTGGAAGTCGAGGTGGCAGCAGCGGTGACCGGTCGGTACGTTCTGAGCCTCCACGATGTGACGCCACACTTCAACGCCACGTCCTCTGGGATGGTCGAGCAAGCGCTGGCGAACGGCGCCGTGATGTTGGCGTTGGCGTTACCCGGCATGCACGGTTTGCTGGGCACCAAAACGCTCGACGAGCAAGGCGCCCAGCTCCCACGCTTGGGTCGAGAACTCGCTGGAGCCGCTAAATTGGCCGGTGTAAAAGGCATCTTCCACAGCGATGAGTTGCCCGCGTACGGCCTGACGTCCAACGAGGTCAACGCCGTTCGTGAGCAGCTTGAGCTCGCCCCCGACGATGCGTTCGTGCTGTGTTGCGCTCCAAAGTGGCAGGCCTCGCTGGCGTTGGAGGCGGTGCTGAACCGAGCCCGCCAAGCGTTCCACCGCGTGCAGAAGGAAGTTCGCAACGTTGTGGTGAAGAAGGGGGCTCCCGAAGACGGGACCACGGCCCCCATGCGACCTTTGCCGGGTGGGTCACGGATGTACCCTGAAACAGATGTCCCGCCCCATGCTGTCACGGCCGAGCAATGGGCCGATGTGCTTGCTCGCTTACCGATGGACGACCAAGCCCGTGCCGACCGTTTGTCCACCACCGATGCTTCCAGCGATCAAGCCCAGCAGTTGCTGGCTCGCGAACTGGACGACGTGTACATGGAACACGTCGACGCCGTGCCTCACAAAGCGTGGGCTTCCCTCCTGTTGACCCACGACGAGGAAGACCCGCTTCTTTTGGTCAACGTGTTGATGTTGCGCAACGAGGAGGTTGTTGCCCGCGACCACGTTGACACCCTGGTGGATGCCTTCCGAGGGCAATCCCCGTCCTCCGAGGCGTTGCAAACCTACGTCGAGGCGAACGGCCTCGGCCCGGTGGATGTGGGTGATTTGTCGGCCATCGTCAACGGAATCGTCACGGAACGCATCGACTTTGTTCGCGAACGTGGGATGGGTGCCATGGGCCCGTTAATGGGCGTCGTGATGCAAGCAGCCCAAGGCGCCGACGGCAAAGCCGTGAATGCGCTGCTGCGAGCTGCCATCCAAGCCGTGATGGAGTGAAACCATGCGCCGTGCATCCATCGCCATCCTCGGGCTGTTGCTCTTGACCGGCGCAGCACCGCTGGCTTCTGCAGGTTGGACAGCTTCGTGGTCCTTCGCCCTGGATGACGGTTACATCACCACGACACCCCAAACCGACGGCACCGACATTTTCCTTCGTTCATCCGGGTTCTGGGTCGACGAGGCCCGGCCTGAGGTGGTGGCGCTCAACGGTCAAGGTGAGGTGCAGTGGCGAACCGAGAACCCCAACGCCACCCAGCACGACATGTCGCCGTTGCTCTACATCAAGCGGACGGTGGGGGAGTGCGGCGATGCAGGCCCTTCGTTGCTGGTTGGCTGGTCCGACGGTCGTTTGGAACGTTTGGACCCCAGCAACGGGACGTCCATGTGGTCCATCACCACCGAGATCGACGTTTGGGGCATCACGGGTTCCTTGGCCAAGGACGGGGACCATGTGATCGTGTCCACCCGAACCGGTTTGTTGCGCGTGTGCATTGCGACCGGGGAGGTGAACCTCAGCGCCTCAACCGGGCTGGGATGGCGCAACGGGCCGACCGTGACCGACGAAGGGTTCTGGCAAGGCGACGAGTCGGGGCGGTTGTGGCACGTCGACCGAAACGGCACAGCAACGGTTCGAGCCAACCTGTCGGGTCACCTTCGCCACCCACCCGTGGTGGCCGGCGACCACCTCTTGCTGCACGTCCAACATGCAACGAACAGCACGCTGGTGGCGTTCAATCGTTCCACCAATTCGACCGATTTCATCGCTTCCTCGGGTCCTTCGCCTGCGCTTCCGCTGCGCGTGTCCGGAGGCGCCTTGTTTGGTGACGGCGACCACCTCACGAGCGTCCTGTGCGAGGCAACGTGCAGGGTACAAGACCGAATGAACGCCACCACCAACGGTGCCATGAAACGCGACCAATCGGGATCGGTGTGGTTTCCCATCAACACGCCCGGAGGGGGTTGGACCAGCGTCGACGTGTCGTCCAACCTGACCTTCGGCACAACCTCAAAACTCGTGACGTCCTTCGACACTTACGGCACAGCGGCGCCCCTGTTCATCGGCGAGCGGATGTACTTGGGCAACGATGCAGGGGTGTTGTTGGCTCACGAAGTGTACTACGCTGACCCGCCCTCGTTCGTGTACGACCCCATGGCAACCGTGGGCGGAGCGGTGCTGGCCACGTTCATGGTGGGCTTGGCCGTGCTCGTTCGTCGAACATCCCCGCTGTGGGGTTGGCGCGGGTTGAGCGCCGTGGCCCTTGTTCTGGTGCTCATGATGCTGCCCGATGCCGTACGCGAATGGAGTGCTGAAGCCCCGGTGGTCCAAGGACCAGTCACTGCCTGGAACGAAACCTGGCCTGAGGGTTGGCGGGACGGGCACGTCCTCATCGTTGAATTTGAAGATCGGACCCTGATGGAAGGAGGGTATACAGGCGAAACCTCGGTTGAAGCGCTGACCCGTGAAGGGGCAGGGGACATGGGGCTGCCCTTCGAAATTCAAAACACCGTCTTGGGGCCCTACCTCACCGCCTTCGACGGTCAAGAGGGGTACGGTTGGGAGTACTTCGTCAACGGCGAGCGCGTGCCCCTCTCCATCGCCGACGCCGAGTTGACCGAGCCCTCCATCGTCCATTGGCGACTGGCTTCGGCGAGGTAAGGCCTAAGGGGACCCGCTCATTGGACGGGCCATGTTCGAGGCCGTTGGCGTACACGGGCCGGAATTGAGCCCAACCGCTGCGTTGGTCCTTGATGCGGTGCTGGCGGCTTCGGTGTTCACCTTGTTGGTGGCGTCCGCACGCCAGAAAACGAACGATATGGCGCTGCTGGGCACGCTCGTGTTGGCGTGTTCTGCTGTGCGCGTCGTGATGGTTCCGTTGCCCAATGTCCAACCCGTCACCGTGGTCGCCCTGCTCGTTGGTGCACGGCTCGGCGCTGCTCGAGGCGTGGCGTTTGCCGTTCTGGTGGCGTTGCTCTCCAACGCCGTCATTGGTGACGGTTGGTGGACGTTGTTCCAAGCCATGGGGTGGTCGGTCGTCGCCGTATTGGGCAGCCGTCTTGACGTGGGCTCATCCGAGTCGGTACCCCTCCCTCGGCTGGCGGGTGCCTCGGTGGTGGCCGCCTTCCTGTTCGGCCTCATCACAACGTTCTCGTTGGTGGACGGCAGCACGACGGCGGCATCGTTCACCTCGTTGCTCGTTCAGGGTTTGCCGTTTGACGTCGTCCACGCCATCGGCAACGTCGCTGTTGTGGTTTGGTGTGCACCCATGTTGATGCGTTTCCTGGACCGAATCGACACCTCCTTGGAACACGTGATTGAGGTCGTTGAACGCCATGCCATCGATGGATGATGCGCCCAGCATGGCGCTGATCGTTCGCCGAGAAGTGGTGATGTCCGCAGGCAAAATGGCTGTGCAGTGCGCGCATGCAGCGGTGACCTGCACCCGCCGCGCCCGCCAACATGGCCGCCTGTACGACCGATGGTTGGAAAGCGGTGCCCGCAAGGTCTGCCTGGCGGCCGAAGACGAAGCGCACCTGAATGAATTGCTGGCCTTGGCAGAAGCGCATCAAGTGGTGCATGCGCTCATCACGGACGCCGGACGCACTGAACTGCCTCCAGGTACGGTCACGGTCCTCGGGTTGGGCCCCGCACCACGGCGTGCGTTGGACGCAATCACGGGTTCGCTCGCATCGTGGTGATGACATGGGTCTTCGTTCATGGTTGCACCGAATCACGGCCCCAAGCGGTGGGGTGGACCGCGTTCGTGGACCGGTGAAGCTGGTGTGCGTGGTCAACCAGTCGCTCAAAATGGGCAAGGGAAAGATGGCAGCGCAGGTGGGCCATGCATCCGTGGGCGCGTTCCTCGGTGCAGGACCCACCCACGCCGGTCATGTGGAGGCATGGTTGGCCACCGGTCAGAAGAAAATCTGTGTGAAGGTGCCCGATGAGGCAGCATTCGACCGCTTGATGACCGAAGCCAAAGCGCTCAACGTCCCCTTTCATTTGGTACGCGATGCCGGTCACACCCAGATTCCGGCCGGTTCGAAGACCGTGTTGGCCCTCGGTCCTTTTGAGAGCGAAACCCTTGACCGCCTGACGGGCGAGCTCAAACTTCTTTGACACCGCCTTGATGAAGGGGAGGACGCAAGGGGTGCCATGCGCGAACACCCCTCGGACCGCGTTGATTTTCGCTCCGACACCGTCACCCAACCCACCGCTGCGATGCGGCGGGCCATGATGGAAGCGGACGTTGGTGACGATGTGCTCGGCGACGATCCCACGGTGATGTCCCTCGAATCCCGAGTTGCGGCGTTGTTCGGCAAAGAAGCCGGGCTGTTCCTTGCCTCGGGCACGATGGCCAACGCTGTTGCCCTTCGAACCCACACCGTGCCGGGCGATGAGATCGTGTGCGACCGAACCGCCCACATCTACCGGTACGAGGGCGGCGGATACGCTGCCCTGTGCGGTGCGTCCATTGCGTTGGTCGACGGGCACAAGGGGTTGATGACCCCCGAACAAGTTCATGCGGCAATTCGAAAGGCTGATGGCTCAGGCAGCCACTACCCAAACGGTACACTGGTGTGCGTTGAGAACACCTCCAACCTTGGCGGTGGCGCGTGCTACGATCAGGCGACGTTGGACGGCATCGCCGCCGTGGCAAGCGCGCACGGATGTGCGACGCACATCGACGGTGCCCGCATCTTCAACGCCAGTGAAGCCACCGGTGTTTCGGTTGCGGACATGTGTGCGGCTTACGACTCGGTGTCCATCTGCTTCTCCAAGGGGCTGGGTGCGCCGGTGGGCTCCGTGTTGGTGGGTTCGAAGGCGTTCATTGCACAAGCCCATCGCTGGCGCAAGATGTTTGGAGGTGGCTGGCGCCAAGCCGGCCTTCTTGCGGCCGCCGCCCACCATGCCCTCGACCATCACGTGGGGCGCTTGGCAGAGGACCATGCACGGGCACGCCGGTTGGCTCAGGCTGTCGACAGCATGCCCGGTTTTTCGGTTGACCTCGACACGGTTCAAACGAACATGGTGTACGTTTCGTGCGAACGACCAGCGTCTGAGGTCGCCGCCACCCTCGCGAGCCACGGTGTGGACGTGTTCGACATCGCGCCAACAAAGGTCCGAATCGTCGTTCACCTGCACATCACGGACGAGGACGTGGACCGGTTTCTCGAGGTCATGCGGTCCGCATTTTGATGGAGATTTATATCGCCTCAAACAACCATGAGGTCATGAGTGACAACAATGTTGACCCTTTGCCATGCGTTCACAATCGTGCTTCGGAAGAAGGCGTGATGGTGTGTGAACTGTGCCGATCCATGCTGAATCACCGCCCACGAGAGGGTTGGCATGTCCCGTTGAGCGATGAGGAACATGAAGAAGCCATCTCGCTGTTTGGCGGTTCATCGTTGTCGAGCCAGCGGCGATGGAAACACCTCGCTCAACGCATGAAGGATTCCTTCCACCTCAATTGGGCGCGCTTGGCGGACGGTGGCGATCCCGTCGTCACGCTGCCTTGTTCGGACGAAGCGTTTGCTGCCTTGATGAGCGATGCCTTGGCGGGTCGGGATTTAAGCCCGGACCAACAACACTGGTTGAACGTCGGTGTTGAGCTTCGCGACGGCGTGTGGATGCGTCGCATGAACGGCGTGTGGTACCTGAACGACGTTCCTTTGGGCGGTCGCGTGACCGACCCGATGGTGCTGGAGGTGCTGGGCAACCCCACCGTTCGAGAAGGTTGGGATCTGACCAAATTGTACACAGGTTTGGGAGCGCTGCACATCGCTCCCGAGGAACACGAAAACGCCGACGTCCCCCATTTTTTCTTTCGTGGACGCTACCACCGTTTGATTCACCCCCATCACCGCCCCATTGGCACCATGCTGTCGTGGCTGTCACTGAAGATTCGCGTGAACCGCACCCGTGCGGGTGCACCAAAGGAAGCGATGAGTGCACTGGCATGGGCTTACGATTTCAAAACCTGCACCACCGATACCGTGCGGAACATTCCGCACCAACGCATGGTGGACGAGGCGTTCGCTCACCGGCCGACGGGGTTGTTTGACCATCACGATGAGCCATGGATGCAACATTACCGCGACCACGTCTCCACCATGGACGATGTCGACAACCTCGACCACCCTTTGCAAATGGGTGGGTCACGGATCAAATTTCGTGTGCGTTCGACCATCAACCGAACCCGTTTGATGCAGGTACCGAATCGACCCGACCTGTGGGCACTGTTGCTTTCATTGGCCATGAGCCCCTTGGATTCGAGGCCGGGGAAGTTGCTCCTCGGTTTGCAACACAACTGGTCTCGACCGTACTTCAAACGCACCATCGACGCCCCCGAGGTGGTGCGTTCGCTGGAATTTTGCCACGACATTTTGAACGGCATCCTGGGTGCTCGTGTGGCTGTCCAACACGACCGGGTTCTCATCATCGGTCAACTTGGGCATGTGTATGAAGTGAGCGTGGGGGAGGGCCAGCACGGTGCGCCGTATTGCATCCAACATCGGACGTCGTTCAAACCCCACGCAGGGAGGGACTTGTGCATCCACAGCGGTCAGCGCACGAACACGGTGCCCATCGGGGACACCCTTGGCTCGGTGTTTCTTTCGCTCTACAACGATGCCACCGCCGCCATCAACATCGACAGCCTCGCATCGATGATGATGAACGC
>Ga0181570_10003471_pt1 | contig 11968 bp, 8 predicted proteins | sample 101ome_18_FD_148667 | JGI IMG/M metagenome (GOLD analysis project Ga0181570, IMG submission 148667) | Coastal salt marsh microbial communities from the Groves Creek Marsh, Skidaway Island, Georgia - 101406AT metaG (spades assembly) | ecosystem: Environmental > Aquatic > Marine > Intertidal zone...
TGTCTAAAAATTGAAGTTGAGAGTTGATGTCAGACAAAGACTCGGTAGATGTTGAGTCTGCAAGTTGGAGTTGCTCTTCTAATATCAAAAGTCTAGATTCCACTTTTGAATTAACGCTGTTAGAAGCTTTAGACAGCTCACTGACCCATAAAGACAAACCAAGAATTCCCGTCAACAACAAAACAAACACTATCCCAAGAAAAAGTCCGCTAGAGCTTTTGTTAATTTGGGAGTCTCCATCTTTAGTTGCTGAGATTTTCATGATTATTAGTAATGCAAGTCAGTTTATTAAATTGTCTTAAATATGTTCTAATATGACTTGAATTATAAGCTTTAACTTTAAACAATATAACAATAATATGAATTTAGATTTTTCAGACGACCAAAAATTTCTTCAAGATGAGGCTAAGAAATTCTTTGATAAAGAAGGTGGTCTTGCTAATGCACGCAGAGTGATGGATGAATCCCTAGAGGGCGACAAGGAACTCTGGCAAAAAATTGTTGAGCTTGGATGGACTGGAATAAGAGTACCTGAAGCATATGAAGGCTTAGGTTTGGGGCATTTAGAACTTTGCGTCATCGCAGAAGAGCTTGGAAGATCGCTTGCTCCTGTGCCCTTCTCATCCTCTGTTTATTTTTTCACCGAAGCAATTATTAAATATGGGAGTGAAGCAATTAAAACTGATTTATTGCCAAAACTTGTTTCTGGAGAAGTTATCGGGACCTATGGCATAGCTGAGCAAATGCATCAAACAACAGAATCCAATCTAACCGTTTCAGTAGCATCTGAAAAAATTAATGGGATTAAAATTGCCGTTCCAGATGCTGGGATGGCTACCCATATGATTGTGGTAGTTAAATCAAACAATGGATCTGATTTAAGATTGGTAGATCTTGGTGATAGTTCAGTAACGATAACGCAGCAAAAAAATATTGATACCTCTAGAGCTTTTTTTAAAATTGAGTTTAAAGATACCCCTACCAAACTGGTTGGTGAAGCTGGCCACGGCTGGGCCTACATTCAGCATCTCCTTGATCAGGCTGCGGTTTTATTTGCTTTTGAACAAGTGGGAGGATCGCAGGCTGCATTAGACATGGCAAAAGCATATTCGTTAGAGAGGTTTGCTTTTGGAAGGCAAATCGGATCATATCAAGCAATAAAGCATAAGCTGGCTGATATGTATATTGCCCTTACTTTAGCGAAATCAAATTGCTACTATGGGGCTTGGGCATTGTCCTCAGAGTCTGCTGAGCTACCCCTTGCGGCTGCCACGGCAAGAGTAAGTGCAACTAAAGCGTTTCAATTATGCTCAAAAGAAAATATTCAAACTCATGGTGGTAATGGTTTTACTTGGGAATATGATTGTCATTTATTTTATAAACGTTCAAAAGTTCTTTCGGTTTTAGTAGGATCTGAATCAACTTGGAAAGAAAAATTAGTTTCAAACCTAGAAAAAACAAATACTTTAGCAAAGGGATAAATTATGGATTTTAACGACACACCAGAACAAGCAAAATTTCGAGCAAGATGCAGGGAATGGTTAGAGGCCAATGCTGAACTAAAAGAAAGCAAAGGCAGTGGAAGTAACGTACCAAGATCAGGCGAACCATCATTGGCAGATCATCTGAAGGTTGCTAAAGCATGGCAGAAAAAAAAATATGATGCTGGCTGGGCAATGCTGCATTGGCCTAAAGAGTATGGAGGCATTGAAGCTTCGCCTATCGAAAGAATTATTTGGGGGCAAGAAGAAGCAAAATATGATGTTCCAGGAGGCATATTTGAAATTGGTCTTGGTATGTGTGGTCCGGTGATGATGCAATATGCCTCAGAGGAGCAAAAAGATAGATATTTAGCGCCCATGGCTGAGGGAAAAGAAATTTGGTGTCAACTCTTTTCTGAGCCTGCAGCTGGATCAGATGTGGCTGGTCTCAGAAGTAAAGCAGAAAAAGATGGCGATGATTGGATCATCAATGGACAGAAAGTGTGGACCTCAGGTGCCCATTACTCAGATTATGGTATTTTGGTTGTTCGTCATGACCCTAATGTAGCTAAACATAAAGGACTGACGTTCTTTTTTGTTGACATGAAATCGCCTGGAATAACTGTCAAGCCTATTAAGCAAATCACAGGTCAAGCAGGAAGTGGGTCAGGCTTTAATGAAGTATATTTTGATAATGTACGCATTCCAGATTCCCAACGTCTTGGTGAAATTGGCGATGGGTGGAAAGTTGCAATCACAACTCTAATGAATGAAAGACTGGCTGTTGGAGATGCAAGAGGTTCTGATATTGAAGAAGCATTAATTCTATCTAAAACAAAGGATGATGCCGGTGAGGCCTTGATCAAAAATAACTCCGTCAGAGAAAAGCTTGCAGACTGGTTTTGTGAAGCCAATGGTCTTAAATACACAAAATTTAGAACCATATCCGCACTTTCAAAAGGTGAGGCTCCTGGACCAGAGGCATCTATCACCAAGATAGTTAGCGCAAATAAACTTCAAGCCATTGGTAACTTTGGTATTGATTCTGGAGATATGGCAGGCATGCTCATAGGCGAAAATGATGAAGTAAGTTCATTTCAAGGAGCTTGGCTAGGCGCACCTGGACTCAGAATTGCTGGTGGGACAGATGAAATTCTTCGAAATGTCATTGCCGAAAGAGTCTTGGGCTTGCCTCAAGACCCAAGGGCTGATAAAGGCTTAGCTTTTAAAGATATACCTACTAAGGCCTAAAGGACGCTAAGAGCTTAAGGAAACGCACATCCTTATCCACAATTAGATTACCATTAGCGATTTCCGTTATAGGGTTCTTAATTCCTGCTAAGACTTGTTTAAAGGTTTCTTCATCAGCTTGAATGTTTATGGAGCATTCACTTGGCAATGTATCTTTAATTTGAGCAATCTGATTGCGTAAAATCATTGCTTTGGTTAAGCCAGAAGAGAATTCAAAACAAGCAGTGATGATCTGATTTGGATCAACTTTTTTAGGATTTAAATTAACTCGCATGACATCAAAAAACATACTCATCGGAATTTGCTCAAGCATGGAAGCTTCAGGCGGGATAATGTTGACTATTTCTTGGTTGCCTAAAATTTGCTCGGCTTCGCTTAAAAAATAATTCCTTTTATTGGGATTAGAAGCCATGGTCCCAAGATAATAAGCAGCTTTAGCTCTGAGCTTGAATGTTTCTGAGGGACGATGGTCCAAAGCTAATAAAAGGTCTGAAAGCTCTAGCGCCCATTGCATCTCCTCATTGGCAATTGCATTCTCAAGCTGAGCAAACAAAGCGTCATGGCCCCCTATCATGTTAGAAATAAAATTAGCTTTTTTAGATGTTGAGATAGGATCTAGCTCTGCAATATTTCCAGAAAACCAGCCCAAGTAACCATTAAATATACTCTTAACAGACCATCTAACTGTGCCATAAAATTCCTGTAAATATGGAGAAGATGCAAGGGCAGAAGGCAGTTCAATGTTTTCAATAATCTCTTCTGGATGCATGCCTTGATTCATTAATCTAATGGTTTGGTCATGAATAAATTGAATACCATCTCGATAAATCCTTAATGTATCTAAAGCTGAATCACCTGAAAAAGGCAAGGTATGACTTGGATATATGTGCTTAGGCTCAAGCGCAATCATTGCATCAAGGCTATTCACCCATGCATTTACATCTCTGTGGGAAGTACCTCTAATGGTATAAAGATTTGGAAAAGTTTTATAGATATTATCTCCAGGAAACAGGGCTCTATATTCCGGCAACCATACAAAAATTTGATCGTCAGTCTCTCCGGGTGCGTGATAAAACTCAAAGGCAATTCCAGCGATATTAATCTTTAATTCATTGGCAAAGGTAACATTCGGTTTTACGTATCCAGGCGCACTTCGACCAACACTTAAATAAGGGCCAATGCCTACATTAACAACCTCTTCCTCAGGAAGCATGGTTCCAAACATCTTAGAAGAGCGTGAAGAAATAATTGGATTTAAAATTCCAAAAATTTTCTCAACAGATTTTGCTGTTGAGTCATGAGCTATTATTAGAGGCAACTGATCTTGCTGATCAACAAAATATTTTGCTCCTAGGGTGTGATCTCCGTGATTGTGAGTGTAGATAATTGCGGCTATGGGGTTAGAGTTAATTGCGGTGAATTCGGCATAAACTTTCTCAGCTTGAAAAACACTATCCGTGGCATCAATAATAATATTGAGTTCACTACCCTCAATTAAATAAGAGTTAGCGATGCCATAACCTACTGCAGCATGAATGCCATTTTCATAGGAAAAAATATTTTGAGCAAACTCTTCAGAATGTTGAAAAAGTTTTTCTACTTCTGAAGTTATTTGGGTCAAAGGGGTTGAAACTGAATCAGTTTTAGAGCAACCAAAAGAAAGAATGCCTATAATAGATATTAGTAGAAATATATTAATTTTTTTCATAATTTGCTCCTCAATGCCCATTCATCATAGCTGTTTTAAAAATCCATTTGAAGAGAAGTATCTGGATGTAAAATGGGAGAAAGGATTTCCATATTCAAATTATTACGCAGATAGATTTTTTCAAAATGATGCGCTTGCAGAGATTAAGAATATTTTTATTGAGCCCAATCAAATTAGGGAGAGAATTGAAGCAGGTGGTCAGATTCATATTGGAGAACTGGGCTTTGGCTTGGGCTTAAATTTCTTTGTCACCGCAAAATTTTGGCATGAAAATAATCAAAACTCTGACTCCTCAAATCTAGAATATCTTTCAATTGATGAGGCATTGCCCACAAAAAAACAACTTCTTAAAATCATTAATATTTTTCCTGAACTTGAAGAAGTCTGTAAGATATTTTTAGAGAGTTATAACCAGAATCACAACGACATTCAAAGATTTTATTTTCCCTCTTTAAAAATTAGACTGACACTTATTCAAAATGATGTTGAGTCAGGGTTAAAAAACCTTTTGGGCTTCAGCAATAATCAAATTGATGCCTGGTATCTTGATGGGTTTGATCCTAGCAAGAACAAAGCCATGTGGAGTAATTCTGTTTTTCAATGTATAGAATTTTTATCCTCAAAGAATGCAACTTTTGGTACTTTTACTTCGGCAGGATTTGTTAAAAGAGGATTAAAAAAATTTGGTTTTGAGGTAACTAGGGTCAAAGGCTTTGGCAATAAGCGCCACAAGCTCATTGGAAGAAAAGCATCAAGTATTTCTCCGCCAAATACGGAGCCAAAAAAAAATAAAAAAATAGCCATTATTGGAAGCGGAATAGCTGCATGTTCAGCTGCTTATGCAGCAGCACAAAATGGTGCACAAATAGAAATATTTGAAGCTGCAAATGATATTGCAGCTGGTGCATCAGGTAATCCAATTGCTGCAATGTATCCTCGGTTTTCTGCCAACAATTCACCCTATTCATTTTTAACCGCTCAAAGTTATTTTTATGCTGAAAAAATATATTCGCATCTACCAAATGCATACAAGCAAACAGGCCTGTTATTCTCGCATTCAAATGATTACCAAAAACAATGGATTGAGGATATGAAAAGTCTATGCAGAGAGGATCTATTTCAAATCATAGATAAAAAAGAAATGAAAACATTGTATGGCTTTGAATCTGATGGATTGATAGTAAAAAAAGGTGGGTACCTATTCCCCAAATTAATTTGCAAGGAAATGACCGCCCATCAAAACATTAAAATTTTCTATAATCATTGCTTCGATGGCTGGGATAAAAATAATTCTAAGATAGATATTAGATTCCAGAATCAAGAACAAAAATCTGGCTTTGATGACTTAATCATAGCCAACGGTCCAGGTTTAGCTAAATATTTATCTGGTCTTAAAATTTCAAAGGGTCAGCTGGTCGGACTGAAGGGAGAGCAGCCAATAGACTTGGATCTACCCATTAACTCAGCCGGTTATATCTTACCCAAGCTAGACAACATAACTTGGATTGGTTCTTCGCATGAAAGAGAATTTGAGGATCTTCATGCCTGCCAGAAAGTTGGACAAGAACTTATCAAAAGAACAAACACAAACTTCAATATCAACCTTCAAAGCTCAAAAAAGATGCTTATGGAGGCTCGCCTCAGAGTAGGAAGCAAAGATAGAATGCCTGTGGCAGGAAAAATTCAAAAGAGCATTTATGCCATTGGTGCGCTAGGCTCAAGAGGCTTTAGTTTAGGCCCCATACTTGGAGAGTATGTTGCTTCATTAATCAATGATTCACCAAGTCCAGTATCGTCAGGTGTAGCTTTAGCTATTGAGCCATTAAGATTTAAAGATTAGCAAGCAGGTTTTCAACAAGCATCTCTGCGGCAGGAAGATCATTTGGAGCATAGCTTGAACCCTTGCGCCATTTCGTCAGACCTGTCCATAGCGTTTTGTCTGATTCTTTATCACTTATCGAAATACGTAGAAAAAATTCTGGAACCGAGTTAACTCTGTCTGGCTCATAAAAATAACTTCTGTACATTGGATAACCATAGAAACGAAAGTCATCATATTTGACCTTATCTTTGGTAGTAACACTCACGTCTATAATTAATGATGCATTTTGAGAGTGTTGGTGACCAATTCCCTCTAAGTAGCTCTTAGCTGCATCTCCCAAATTTTCAATCAAAATAGGGTCCATCTCAACTGGTAATAAATCTTTATTTAATTGAATTTTAAAATTTGATCCTTGCTCTAATTGAAAGTTATTTCTGCTATTTAACTCAGTAAATGGGGTTGAGGTGCACGCTGTTAATAGTGCAACAAAGGAAAAAAGCAAAAAGTTTGATCTAAGTGTCATCGGTAATAGTAATAAAGCAATATAATGATTAATATAACGCATTATTTGAATTTTAAAACCATGTTTGAACTAAAAGAATCTAAAAAAATAGAATTACTGAATGTAGATGCCCAAGTTTACAAGCATTCAAAATTTAACACTCAACATATTCACTTAGATGCAGATAATGATGAAAAAGTCTTCATGGTTGCATTTAGAACCATTCCAGAGGACTCAACTGGTGTAGCTCATATCCTTGAACATACCTCTCTTTGTGGTTCAGAGAAATATCCAGTCAGGGATCCATTTTTTATGATGATCAGAAGATCGCTTAATTCATTCATGAATGCATTTACCTCCAGTGATTGGACTGCATATCCTTTTGCAACTCAAAATAATAAAGATTTTAAAAACTTATTGGATGTTTATGTTGATTCAGCTTTCTTTCCAAGATTAGATCCTCTTGATTTTTCTCAAGAAGGTCACCGATTAGAGATTGATAGTAAGAATAAATTAGAAATTAAAGGAGTGGTGTTTAATGAAATGAAGGGTGCAATGAGTTCGCCAACCGATCAACTGTGGCATGGAATGTCTAAACATCTTTTCGAAGAAACCACCTATCACCATAACAGCGGCGGTGATCCTGAAAAAATTATTGATTTGACGCATGCAGACTTAGTTGCATTTCATCAAAAGCACTATCATCCAAGCAACGCAACTTTCTTTACTTTTGGTAATGTTTCGATTGATGAGGTTCATGACCACCTGGAAGAAAATGTTTTCCAAAAATTCAGCCCTGCTCCAGAGCAGTTAGTCATTAAACCGGCAAAAAAATTCTCAAAACCAGTCCGAGCCAGCGGGACATACCAACCTCTGCCAGGAGATGAAGACAATCACCACGTTGTCATAAGCTGGTTGCTAGGTAACAGCCATGACCCCCTAAACTTATTAGAAAAGTATTTTTTATCAAATATATTACTTGATAATTCGGCATCGCCTTTAAGAAAAGCCCTCGAGCTTTCAAAATTAGGTAAATCACCCTCTCCATTTCTAGGGATTGAACCTAGCAATAAAGAAATTGTATTTATGGCTGGTTTAGAGGGAGTTAAGCAAGGCAAAGCTAAAGAGGTTGAAGAGTTAATCCTAACAACGCTTGAACACCTTGTTAGCGATGGGATTCCTGAGGATTTAATCAACTCTTCTCTTCATCAACTCGAAATCAGTCAAAGAGAGATATCTGGCGGCGGCATGCCCTATGGATTGCAATTAATGCTTGGTTGTATGAATGCTTGCATACATTATGACAACCCAATATCAATGTTAGATCTTGACTCAAACTTTACAAAACTTAAAGCCAGTATTTCAAAAAAAGGTTACCTTGAAAACTTGATATCAACCAGCTTGATTAAAAATCAGCATCGGCTGAATTATGAGCTAAAACCAGATCCTAAATTTAATGAGAGCTTAGAAAACTTCTTCTCTGCAACGCTAAAAAACAAAGAGGCATCATTAACTGAACAAGAAAAAAATGAAATCAATGACCTTGCTAAAGCACTAAAGGCTCGCCAAGAAGCAGTTGATAACGTTGAAATATTGCCTAAAGTTACGACTCAAGATATTCCAATTCAGCGTGAATACACTCAAGAATCTTTTAAAATGAACAATAGATCAGTGTATGAGGTTGGGACCAATGGATTGATGTATTCTGATTTTTTATTTCCCTGCAAAAATCTTACCCCTCAAGAACTGCTTTTTTCACCTCTATACACATTTATTATCACCGAGGTGGGACTTCAGGATAATTCTTATGAAGAAATACAAGCCTTTCAGTCCAGCATAACTGGAGGCATAAGTGCAACCTTTAAGCTTCACACGAGTGATCATGATGAACCTGGTAAGCTCCTCTTAAGTATTTCCTCTAAATGCCTAGAAAATAATTTTGAAGCAATGGAAAAACTTATATTTAGCACGCTTAAACATGCTAGATTTGATGAACAGAACAGAATCTTAGACTTGCTAAATATTTTTATCTCAAGAAATGAAGAATCGCTAAATCAAAATGGTCATATTCTGGCTATGAATTCAGCAGCCAGCAGCTTAAATAAATTATCAGCTACAGCATTTCAAATGTCCGGAATAAAAATGCTCAATCAATCAAAGGCAGCCGTCACTAAAATAAAAGATGCAAATGATACGTTGGAATTAATAGCTATCTTAAAAAGCATCCATGCAAAAGTTATATCTGATCCATTTAAAATTTTTACGGCATGCTCTCCAAAAGCACTGAATAATCTAACTGCCGAATTTGACGATATTCAATATAAGGCTGAACAGTCACTTATCGAACCAGCTAATGAACAAATAGCTTGGATCACAGGATCTCAAGTTTGCTATTGTGCTGAAGCATTTCAAGGCGTACCAAGAGAACATTCTGATGCTCCAGCCCTTTCCGTTTTAGCAACAGTGCTAAGGAATGGTTTTTTACATACTGCGATTCGTGAAAAAGGGGGAGCCTATGGAGCAGGTGCAACAAATGATACTTCAACAAATACCTTTAAATTCTTCTCTTACAGAGATCCTAAGTGTACTGAAACCTTTGCTGCTTTTAGAGATGCCATCGAGTGGTCAAAAACATCTATCACCAAGCAACATCTTGAAGAAGCAATCCTAGGAGTTGTATCTTCTATTGATAAACCTCTCTCACCAGTTGGTGAAGCTAAAAATGATTTTAATTTCAACCTTGAAGATATCTCAACAAAAGAGAGGCTAGAAATGAGGCAGCGAGTTATTAATTGCTCAATCGAAGATTTAACTAGAGTTAGTGAAATGTATTTAACCAAACCGTCTAAAAAATCTATTCTTGCTGGAGAGGCCTACAAAGAAGAAGCATCAGCATTGGGCTTAATCTTAAAAGAAGTATAGTTTAAAAAAAGAAAAATCTTTTTTTCTTGAGCTCTTTGGCACATCCCCAATATTGTTTTTGATACATGGTGGACCTTGCTTGGACTCTATCAGCAACTCTAATTAACCATTGTTTTTTTCTGTAGGTTTTCTTCTTAAACCCGGTATACCCCTCATGATAAGCAAGGTAAAGTGATCTCGCATCAGTTGCTGAGAAGCCTTGATAAAATCCTTTGCTTGCATACCAGCCTACAAAATCAGCGGAATCACTAAAATCTGTTCTTTTAGCTCTGGAATTGCCTGTTTCATCTTGGTAATCTTGCCAAGTATTTTTTAAAGCTTGAGAGTATCCTTCGGATGATGAGGGTCTGAGCCAAGGTATAAATCCTAATAACTTAGTTCTTTTTGGTTTAATCTTAGCTTGAAAACTTGATTCTTGATGAATGAATGCCATCAAAACATAGGGAGGAAGCTTCCATTTCTTCTCTGCTTTGATTGCTGCTTTATACCAACTCCTCTTTTCTTCAAATATTTCACAAATATTATCTGGTTTTTCTGGAGGCGAGCTAACACAGGAGGATGTAACCAACATTAATATAATTAATAAGCTATAAAAATGTTTTTGGATCATTTATAAAGTCAGTTAACTCAGTGGCATCAATAATTCTAACACCAAGAGCTTTTGCTTTTTCCAGTTTTGAGCCTGCATTTTCGCCCGCAATAAGACAATCTGTCTTTTTGGAGATAGAACTAGTAACTTTTGCGCCACCTGATAACAGCAAGTTTTTTACTTCATCTCGAGACATTGGTGATATTTTGCCCGTTAAAGCAATTTGCAAACCAAGAAACTTCATTTCTTCATTAACATCATTAATATTAGGATTACCAATACTTAGATGTCGAAGTAATTTTTTTACCGATGTTATATTCTCAATATTGCAAAAATAGTCGATGATTTTGGTGGCAACTCTTGGACCAATATCTGAGACTTCTATTAGATCTTGAAAAGTGGCATTTTGGAGAGCCTCCATGCTTTTAAAAACATTGGCTAAATTTCTTGCAGTTGTTTCTCCAACTTCCTCTATACCCAATGAAAAAATTAACTTATGCAGCTCAACTGATGCGGATTGATCTATTGATTGAATTAAGTTCTCAACAGATTTTTGTCCGAATCTTTCTAATTTTTCAAGCTCTGCTCGATGTTCTTTAAGCGAAAAAATATCAGCAAAGTCATTTATATATTTTTTATTAATGAGGGTATAAAGTATTTCTTGGCCTAGCCCATCAATGTCCATTGCCTTTCTTGAAACAAAGTGCGTAAATTTTCCTTGAAAAATCTCAGGGCAATTATTCCCGCCTGAACATTTTAAGAAAGGGGTATTCAGACGATTTTCTACAATGTTTAATTGAGAAGATTGCTGATCATCAAGATATTTTTGCGCTTCATAGTTGCTAGAAAATTTTTTAACAGGCTTTGAGTTATTGATATTCATAACTAACCATTCCGCTTGATAATTGAATATTGTTTTTGAACCGCAGCTTGGACATTTTTTTGGAGCCTGAACAGCAGCAGCACGATTTCTTTTTTTGGGGATAACTTTTACCATCTTTGGTATTACATCCCCAGCCCTTTTAATAACGGCACCATCCCCTACCCTGGGATCTAATCTATTTAATTCATCTAGATTATGCAGGGTACAGTTACTTACATTAACTCCACCTACATTAATTGTTTTTAATTTTGCAACAGGAGTTAAAATACCAGTCCTTCCAACTTGAAAATCTATGGCTTCAATCTCTGTGTGAACTTCCTCAGCAGGAAATTTATGTGCTATTGCCCACCTAGGTGATCTTGCAATTTCTCCAAGTTGTTTTTGCAACGAGAGTTTATTCACTTTAAACACCACCCCATCAATCTCAAATGGAATATTTTCTCTTGCAGCTTCTATATCATGAAAATAATGAAGACACTCATCAATGGAAGTTGCCAATTTATTATAATTGTTGACAGGTAATCCCCAAGAAGAAAAAGTTGAAAATATTTGTTCTAAATCAGTAAATTCATGTCCTTGGCAAGCGCCTATACCATGAGCAAAAAAAGCAAGCGGCCTCGAGCTTGTCACAGCAGGATCTAACTGCCTCAAACTGCCAGCCGCTGCATTTCTTGGGTTTGCAAAAACTTTTTCTCCCTTTTCTTTTGCTCTTAAATTCAAAGCATTAAAATCAGATTTTTGAATAAATATCTCTCCTCTTACCTCGAGCAGATCGGGAAAAGAGTTTTGAGACTCTTTTAGTGATAACGG
>Ga0181570_10003480_pt1 | contig 11951 bp, 9 predicted proteins | sample 101ome_18_FD_148667 | JGI IMG/M metagenome (GOLD analysis project Ga0181570, IMG submission 148667) | Coastal salt marsh microbial communities from the Groves Creek Marsh, Skidaway Island, Georgia - 101406AT metaG (spades assembly) | ecosystem: Environmental > Aquatic > Marine > Intertidal zone...
ATTTCAGTGCATAGACTTCCTTGATTCTTGACCCCATTAGGTATTCAGCGGTGGCAAAGAAATGAACACAATGATCAAACATCCAAGGGAAGCCCGCACCCCCGGCCTTTTTGGAGTCCATCCGCCATCCACGATGATCATCAGTCACTGGACGGCCGGTCTCCAGTACTCCCGGACGTTCGACCCACGATCCAAATCGTTGACGTATCTGCTGGGGCTTACCGATTTCACCAGCATCAATTAAAGTTCGGGCCTGTTTGAGCGAGGTCATGAAGATGTAGGATTCACCAACCATCAGCGTGACACCCTGGGTGTGAGCGGCCTCACAAACTTCCTGCCCTTCAGTCAACGTCAAACAGAATGGCTTTTCACAGAGAATATTTTTTCCTGCCATGGCTGCCGCCAGAGCCATTGGAGAATGTAAAATCGTGGGAGTGGTGATGTCTACGGTATTGATCTCTGGATCCTGTAGCATCTGCTCATAAGAGGTGTAGGTTTTGGGAATACCATACTTATTCGCGATCTCTGTTAAACGAGCTGCGTCAAGATCACAGACAGCTACGACCTCTGCATCCGGATGGGCTGAATAAGCCTTGAGATGACTCTCACAGACCATACCCAGGCCAACGAGCCCTACATTCACTTTTTCAACTTTCATACTTTGACCATGATTCCAGATGTCATTACAGGAACATGGAGGCAATTGCATCCATGAATCGCTTCTTATACTATCGGTTTTTCGAATAATCGACACATCTGGTAAAAGGATACTCAAATGTCTGAAATTTCAAAGGGACTCGCTAACGGGTTGACCAATTATGGGGATCCAGAGTTTGCTAAATATCTGCGACGCTCGTTTGCGAAATCCATGGGCTACACCAATGAATCCCTGGATAAGCCGATTGTTGGCATCTGTTACACTGAAAGTGGTTTCAACAACTGCCACCGGCATTTCCCTGAGATGCTTGAGTCGGTAAAACGAGGGGTGCTGGCCTCAGGCGCTTTGCCGATGCCATTTCCGATGATTTCCCTGGGGGAGGTGTTCTTAAGTCCAACCTCGATGGTCTACCGCAATCTGATGGCGATGGCTGTGGAGGAGATGATCCGAGCCCAGCCAATGGATGCCGTTGTCTTGATGGGAGGATGTGACAAAACAGTACCAGCCTTGTTGATGGGAGCAGTCTCAGCTGGAAAACCTGCCGTGATGTTGGTAGCTGGGCCAATGATGACAGGTCGCTACAAGGGAGAGCGGCTGGGTGCCTGTACGGATTGCCGACGCTTTTGGGCTCAATATCGTGCAGGGACCGTCTCTCAGCAGGAAATCGATCAGATTGAGGGAAATCTTGCGGTTACTTCAGGGACTTGTGCGGTGATGGGTACAGCCTCCAGTATGGCAGTGATCGCAGAAACACTGGGTGTGATGCTCCCAAATACGGCATCGATTCCTGCCGTTCACGCAGACAGATTGAGAGCTTCTGAACAAACTGGGGCCTTGGCTGCTAAAATGGCCATCCAAGGGGGTCCCAAGCTGGATCAACTGATCACTGAGGAATCGGTGGAAAATGCGCTCCGAGTCTTGCTGGGTGTTTCAGGTTCGACCAATGCCATTATTCACCTCACCGCAATTGCTGGAAGAGCAGGAGTGGAGGTTGACCTGAAGCGATTCAATGCACTCTCAGATGAAACCCCGGTATTGGTGGATCTCAAACCTGTGGGGACTGGCTACATGGAAGATTTTCATGCAGCTGGGGGATTGTCTGGGGTTTTATGTGCGCTGGCTCCGCATTTGAACCTCCAAACGCTTGATGTGACAGGGCAAAGTTTGGAGCAACGACTCAAACAGGAACAGGCTGAAACAACGGATCTAAGCGTGATTCGGAATACTCAGAATCCAGTAGATGCCCAAGGGGGCTTGATTGCTCTGCATGGGACGTTGGCACCCGAAGGGGCAATTCTGAAACGTGCTGCGGCCACTCCTTCTTTATTGGAACATGAGGGCAGAGCGGTTGTTTTTTCTTCTCTTGAAGACCTCGCAGCCCGAATCGATTCTCCCGATCTGGATGTGAATGCGGACGATATTCTGGTTTTACAGAATGCTGGACCTCGCAGTCCCTCTGGCATGCCTGAGGCGGGTTATTTGCCGATTCCCAAGAAGTTGGCAAAAGTGGGGGTCAAAGACATGGTTCGTATCTCAGATGCACGCATGTCGGGAACAGCATTTGGCACGATTGTGTTGCATGTCACTCCGGAAGCGGACCTTGGTGGTCCACTGGCGCTTGTCCAAAATGGAGATCGTATCCGTCTATCGGCTGCGGCCAAAACGATTGACCTTGTGGTCAATCCTGAAGAACTAGAGCGCAGGCGTTCTGCTCTGCCCCCCTCATCGACACCACCCTCACGTGGATATCGAAAGCTCTATCACGATACGATCCTACCAGCTCCTCGAGGATGTGACTTTGATTTCCTGGTGCCAAATTAACGTTGTTTCTAGACGCGATAGCTAATGATCAGATTTTCTTGATTAACTTGAAATTAATCTAAAATTTTAATGATGATTGATAATGGTCAAAAAAGACTGGACTCTAATAAACTTGAATAGATGACCTGAGTTATCAACTCTGTTATTTTCCAAATACTTTAAACTGAAACGAATAATTAAATTCTAAAATTATTTGATCAATGGACAGACAAAGATTTGATAACCTTGGACTTGCTGGCTTAGGAAATCGTTTGAAGGAAGATTTGGAATGTCTTCTCTATCCAGGTAAAGACTGGGTGCCACCTCGTGATGGAGTGACTGACATCATCATCATTGGTGGGGGTATGTGCGGCATGGTGGCTTGGCTAGCGCTAACATCAGGTGGAATAAAAAATATCCGAATATTAGACCGATCGCCCAAGGGAGAGGAGGGCCCCTGGTTGACCTATGCTCGGATGGAAACTCTTCGCTCACCAAAGAATTTGACAGGGCCAGCATTTGGCCATGGGGCCTTAACCTTTCAGGCATGGTATCGAGCTCAGCATGGAGAGGTAGCCTGGGAGAAATTGGACAAAATTCCCCGTCCAATGTGGATGGACTATCTGCAGTGGTATCGTGAAATTTTGGAAATACCCATCGAAAACGGTGTCTCAGTTGATCATCTGGAGCCTAAAGGCGATCTACTGAGTTTGAAGGTTTCAGGTGCTGAAAACGGGACGATCGTCTGCCGAAAAGTAATATTTGCAACAGGACGCGATGGTACAGGTGGGCCCAACATCCCTGGATTTGTGAATAACATTCCTCAAAAGTTTTGGGCGCACAGTGCGGACAAGATTGATTTTGAAGCCCTCAGAGGGAAGCGTGTGGCCGTGATTGGAGTTGGGGCCTCAGCAGTTGATAACTCTGCAGAGGCTCTTGAACATGGAGCGGCAGAAGTACGACATTTAATTCGTCGTAAAGAAATGCCCACAATCAATAAAATGATGGGCATTGGCAGCTATGGATTTACAGCTGGTTATGCAGCTTTGCCAGATGAGTGGCGCTGGCGATTTATGCGATATTCGTTCGCTACTCAGACCCCTCCACCTCATGGATCGACAACTAGGGTTAGTCGTCACGAAAATGCTTATTTCCATTTTGGCAAGGAAACGATTCGAATTGAGCAACAAGGCAAATCGATAGAAATTTTCTTTGCTGATGGATCTTCCTACTCAGCAGATTATCTGATTTTAGCCACTGGCTTCACGATCGATCCCATGGCTCGGACAGAATTTGGTGAAACTGCTGGAGATATTCTACTTTGGCAGGACATGTATGTTCCTCCTGCTGGTGAAGAAAATGAGGATCTTGGTCGGTTCCCTTACCTTAATTCAGACTTTACCTTCCAAGAGAAAAAAGTGGGGGTTGCTCCCTGGTTGCAGAATATTTACTGCTTCAATTATGGCGCTGCAGTGAGCCTGGGTAAAGTGAGTGGAGATATCCCTGGGATTAGTGAAGGAGCTGCCTGGCTAGCTAGAGAGGTTGCCGCAAAACTTTATGCTGAGGATGTAGAGCTGCATTGGCAGGGCATGATCAACTATGCCAAACCAGAGTTGGACGGAACTGAATGGACGGCAACTGAACTAAAACAGAAAACGAAATGGGGAAGAGTGGCATGAGCATTTTTGAAACCAGTACTTTGGTATTATCAGGTATTTCAGCTGAGAGTAGTGTTGGTGAGGCCACTTCAACTCGGTCCAACATTTTTGAGATGACTCAGCTCGCAGAATCTGCTGTGCTGCGTCCGCTCGATTATGGAATGTTTCCTCATGATGTTCGAGCTGCCTTGGCTTGCAGAATCGCAGCCCGTGCTGGGGAAAGCAGGCTAGCAGAATACTACGCAGTATCTATGGGAGATAAATTTAATTTAGCAGAATCCATAATGATTGAAGGTGAACCAGAATCAACTCTCATCCCATTCGTAGATAAAGCAGCTCATGCAACAAGAGATATAGTGGCTGAGGATATTTCAAAATTAAAGGCTGTGGGTGTTTCAGATGCTGATATCGTCCGGCTCTGCGAGTTGATTGCCTTCGTGTCCTATCAGGTGCGAGTAACCTTGGGACTACGCTTGATGAATGGAGGAGCATGAGCAAAGTTTTACATAAGTTTACGAGAAAAGTACCAAAATGGAGGCCTCGAGTTGAACCTGTAAAGTTGGACGATGCCACTCCCGAACAGCTAGATGCATTGCAGGTGACACCATCGAACACAAAGGTATCAGAATACGTTCTGACCCTCGCACATGACGTGGAAAGTCTTAAAGTACGGTCGCCACTCTTCAACGCTATCATGTATGACAAGGGTGGAATGTCCCGAACTGAGCGGGAACTCGGAGCAATTGCGGCTTCAATGGTCAATCGGTGTGTATACTGCGCAGCCGTACATGCTGACAGACACGCAAAGTTATCAAACAGTACTGAGGTCACAGATAAACTCCTTGCCCGGGGTTTTCATGCTGAACTCTCGCCACGCGATGCCGCCATCTTTAATTTTGCTCGCAAACTTTCGGAATCCCCTCCACAAGCAAATGCAGATGATGTAGAAGCACTTCAGAAAGTGGGGTTGAAAGATGACGAAATCTTAGATCTGATTCTTTCTACTTCTCTGTTTGGTTGGGCCAATCGTTTGATGCATGTGTTAGGTGATCCGATGCAACCAGATGAGGATGTATGAACGCGAGGTTTAGGGTCGGAATCGCTGGTGCTGGTTCGATTGCATTGGGAACGGCTGCCCTCCTGGCCCAGCGTGGTCATCAACCTATGCTCTGGTCACCTTCCGGAAGAGGAACTGATGGCCTAGAATCGGGAGTTTCCTCTCATGGGGCGATTGAACTATTTTTCAATCCCCGCATTGCCAAGTCTGCGGAGGAACTGGTAGCTGAAAATCAAATCTTACTGTTGGCACTGCCAGCTTGGGGACATAAAGAGGTCATGGACGATTTAGCCCCCCACATTGCCCAAGGGCAGCAAGTGATTATCTCATCACATGCTTCCATGGGCGCTCTCTATCTTATGAGACTTCTCAAAACGCGAGGATTATCCATCCCCATTACTGCTTGGGGCACAACCTCAGTGACTGGGCGGCGTGAAGCGGGCCCGGTGGTAAGAGTGAATACAGTCCGAAGCAAGATAGACCTCTGCACGATACCTGAGGATCTGTCAAAAGATGCAATGGCAATTTGCCATCAACTTTTTGATGATCGTTTTGAACCCCGTGCAGGGTTGTTAGCAATCTCACTTTCCAACCTCAACCCTCAGAATCATCTTGGAATTGCGTTGGGCAACATCACCCGAATGGAAAGGGGTGAAGTTTGGAGCCAGGGACAAAATGTGACTCCAAAAGTTGGACGGTTGCTTGAGATGTTGGATCTCGAGCGTCTGGCAATAGCTGAAAAACTGGGTCTCAAGGTGAAGACAATTTTTGAACATTTTCATCTCAGTTTTCATGTTCCAGTAGCTTCAATTTCTGAGATGAATCAACAGATGCATGAACAGGGAAATGGGGGAATTGGGCCTGCCACAGCCGACAGCAGATACGTCACTGAAGACGTGCCCTATGGTTTGCAGTTAACTTCACTGCTCGGTAGGCTTGCAGAACGGCCGGCAAAACTGCATGAAGCAGGAATCGAAATTTTTTCCGCGATGTATGATGTTGATTTTTCTAAAGAAAACAATTTGTTAGCTGCTCTTGATCTTGAAAAGTATGGTCTCCAAGATCTTCAGCGAGCTTCCTTGACTGGAATACTGAATTAAAAGGATTCTCTGACAGTTTTCATAAAATCAATGAAACAATTGCGGACTCTACTTTCTGACTCTGCCAAAATTTAGTTCAGCCCTAAATTAATCGCAATCGTCCAAAGTTTTTATTGACTTTCCTCGGGAGTTAAATCTGGTAGGGTCTGCCTTGGTTGAGTGAATGTAGATTTGTAGGATGTCTTTTGGATTCAAAATTAGAGATCAAAAAATCTACAATAGCTTCTCAAGTTGATGAGGAGTTGTGATGTGCGTGGTGAGTTAAATGTAGGAAATAGCCAATTAGGAGGTTATGAAATGGCAGATTACAAATTAAATCGTCGAAAATTTATTGGGATGACTGCTTTAGCTGGGGCAGCAATCGCTAGTCCTGCCTATATTCGACGTGCTTCAGCTTCTGGTGGAGAAGTCAACATTTGGACCTATAACGATTTTGTTCCGCAAAGTTTCAAAAAACAGTTTGAAGCAGAAACCGGTATCAAAATTAATATCCGCTTAGTGGATGACCAGGGTAAGCAGTTCAACTTACTGGCTGCCGAGCAACCAAACCCAACCGTTGATATCATGACAGTTGCAGGGCACCGCTTCCTGCAATTTATTGACAATAAATTGTTGGCCCCTCTTGACACGGATCGACTAACCAACTGGGGTAAAATCAATCCAACCTTCTCAGAAAGTGACTGGGCAACCATCAATGGTGAGAAATGGGGAGCACCCATTCTATCTGGAATGGAAGTTCTAGCCTACAACACTGAACTCGTTTCCATGGAAGAAGCTCTGACCTGGGACACGCTTTTCTCAGAAAAATATTCCGGGCAGACTGCTTACATCATTCAGGACATGATGTCGATTGTAATGCTAATGCTTGGATATGACGGTAACATGGTGGCTTATCTGAATGATCCAGACAAAGCAGCTGCAATCGTTGAAGAAGCGAAGCAATTTTTGATTCAGAAGAAATCTCTGGTGCGTAAGTATTACGACAGTGGCGCAGAGGTGCAACAAATGTTTGTCAACCAGGACATCGCATTAGGTCACAGTTGGAATGGCCCTGCTGCGGCCCTAATCAACGATGGCTTCCCACTAGGGATGACCATTCCAAGAGAGGGATCCTACGGTTTTGTTTACACATACAATATCGCCAACAATGCACCGAACTTGGACAATGCTTATACCTTCCTGAATGCGATCTTGGCTTCGCCAGAAATTGGAGCATCCATGACGAAGGCTTCTGGATTTATCTCCACATACAAGGACGCATCAAAATATCTGACGGATCTTGAAAAAAGATCAACTTCCTTCCCCGAAGAGCAACTGGCTAATCTTCAATTCTTCCGCGCCGAGGCAAATAAGATGAAGTACGGGCTTGTTGATCCAGCAGTTGAGGCTGTGAAAGCAGCATAAATATGTTTAGCTAGTAGTCCGTCTACCAAGGTGGACTACTCAGATTATCCCAGCAAAAAGTTTTTCAACGATGTCTAATGAAGCATCCGTAAGCAATGCCGCTGACGGTCTTGCAAAAACGGAAGGCGAACGCTCATTCTGGGGGTGGTTAGCCAGCTGGGGTCCCTACCAGACGCTGATGTCGGTTGTCACTCTTTCTCCACGTAGACAGTTTTTCATACTAGCCACTTTCCCAATTCTTTGGTTACTCACGCAGCATCTAGGCCCAATGCTTCAGATGCTGCGTGTCTCCCTCCTCGATGCTTATCCTGTAGCTCCAGATGTGGCTCAAGAGTTTTCCCTCGAGAGCTATTTGAAATTTTTTGGAGACCGCATTTTTTGGATGCCTCTTTTCCGAACTTTAATTTTTGCAGCTGTTTTTACTTTATCTACGCTAATTATCACCTACCCAGTTGCATATTTTCTGGCACGTCATGTAAGCCGGAAGAATCAAATGCTGATGTTATTAATTTTATTGATTCCATTTTGGGTAGGAGAGATTGTTCGTACCTATGCGATCATGATATTGCTTGGAAATACGGGTGCTTTGAATCTTGCCCTGAAGTGGTTAGGGTTGATTGATCGACCTATCCCATTCATGTACACGAGCTTTTCGATGGGGCTTGGGATTGTTTACTTGACAGCACTTTACATGTTGTTGCCACTATATTCGGCACTTGAAAAACTGCCAAAAAGCTACAATGAAGCGGCAGCTGATCTGGGAGCTGGAGCATGGACGAGGTTTCGAAGAGTGACTTTACCACTCACCATCGAGGGAATATCCTCGGGCTGCACGCTTGTATTTCTTATTTCAACTGGTTTTTATGCCACGCCAGTACTTTTGGGAGGACCATCTACAACTGTTTTTGCAGAAACCATTGCGGGTTTTTTCCATGTTGCCGGTGACGAGTGGCCTACGGGCGCAGCCTTCGCTGTCATCATGTTTATGGTCGCTTTACTCATTACAGGGATTTTTCAACGACTAATGAAATCCTTGAGAAAAGGTGATTCCTCATGAGTCGTGGTAACCGCATTGCGTTGGCCTGTGTTTATTGGGCATTCGTTCTCTACGTTTTCGTGCCATTGATCTTGATGATCTTGATGGGATTCAAAGATAGCAAATTCATTGGCTTTCCAATTCGTTCTTGGACGTTGGACTGGTACACCAGGATTTTTTCGGATGCAGAGGTGCTTCACACCTTTGGTTATTCGGTGATCATTGCTGTTCTGTCCACACTGATTTCGGTAGCGGTAGGTACTTGGATCGCTGTACTTCTGGAGGGTCGAAAATTCTGGGGCAGGGCGTTTACCTTTGGGATGATGGTTCTACCTGCACTCGTACCTGGAATCATCTCGGCGATCGCCTTTAGGATCTATGCTCGTTGGTTGGAAATTGAACCTGGAATGGGAGCAATTATCTGGTCACACGCCGTTCACAATGTACCCTTTGTGTCACTGGTTGTGATGGCTCGGCTCTCTACATTGCCAAAGAGCCAGATCGAAGCAGCTCGTGATCTTGGTGCAGACCCACTGATCGCATTCCTGCGAATCACTTTGCCCTATTTGGTTCCAGCCATTTTAGGAGCAAGTGTATTTTGCCTATTACTGAGCTTCGATGATTTTGTGCGATCTTTCTTTCTTGGGGGGTATGAACCAACGCTCCCCGTATTGATTTTTGCGATGCTGCGTTCGGGAATGTCCCCTGAAATTAATGCGATCTCTACAGTAGCCCTAGTATTGACTGCAGCCATAGGCATTTGGGCGGAGCGGTTTACTCGCAAGGCGAAAAAAGGCTTAACATGACCTCACAGGCACTTGTGAAAATAGATGGAGTATCAAAGCGGTTTGGTAGTGCCATTGCCTTAGAACACTTGTCGCTGGAGATTAAGGAGGGGGAATTCGTAACTTTCTTGGGACCCTCGGGTTGTGGAAAATCAACTACTCTTCGAATTTTAGGTGGGTTTGAGCGACCAGATACGGGCAGAGTCATCCTGAGTGGTGAAGATGTTACTCATCAACCTCCTGAAAGACGCCATGTGAACATGGTTTTTCAGGATTATGCCTTGTTCCCTCACATGACAGTCAGACAAAATATTTCCTTTTCTTTGGAGTTGAAAGGCATGGGCCAGGCTGCGATTAAACAGCAACTGGGTGAGATAATGTCATTTTTGGAGTTGAAAGATTATGGAGATCGCTATCCAGGCCAATTGTCTGGTGGGCAGCGACAAAGAGTTGCGCTGGCTCGAGCTCTAGCCCCGGAACCAGCATTACTGCTGCTTGATGAACCCTTGGCAGCATTGGATGCCAAGCTACGAGGCCAAGTTCAACGTGAATTGAAATCCATACAGCGACAGACCAACAAGACTTTCTGCTTTGTTACTCATGATCAGGATGAAGCCCTCACCATGTCCGATAGAATTATCGTGATGAACATGGGGAAAGTCGAACAGGATGGTTCACCAGAAGAATTGTATTTCAAACCAGCTAGCCGCTTCGTAGCAGATTTTATAGGGGAAACTAATTTCCTGAGCGGGAGATTGCTCAGTCATGAAAATGGTTTAGTTATAATGGAGTGGTTTGGATACACATTTCAGGGTTACTCCACCGGAAATAGAACAACAAATGACCCTCAAATCACAGCCTCCGTCAGACTAGAGAGATTGGAATTTCATCAACGGTGCCCTGATCGGGTGAATCAAGTCAGAGGGAAATTGGTAAATAGAATCTTCCTGGGCAGTCGGATGCTTGTTGATTTTCATGTTGATGGGACTCCAAATGAAAAATTGCGTGCCTTTGTAGATCCAGATCTAGGAAACTCCATTGGTGAAAACTTGATCTGGGCTACATGGAAGCCAGAGAGTATGGCTATCTTAAAAGACTAGGTGTGGTTCTGATGAAAGAATTAGCGTTGAAATGAAAAAAATTGTTACTTGAAATCTGTCTCTCACCCAAAAATTCCTGCCCCTTACTTGATTCATTCATAACTCCTCGCTTGAATAATCTCCGTTAGGCCCCCTGATAATGACTAGTCAAATAAAATGATCATTAAATAAAAATTTGTCATTCTTTCCAAAATTTTTTTGTAGTCAACTAGTGACTGAACACGCAAAGAATAAATCTACAATTTACTGCTACTGGCTGATGAGCCTCTACGGTGTTTCAATTGTCATGATTGGGACTCTGGTTCCCGAACTCCTGCAATACTTTGAGGTGTCCCTCAGTGACATTGGATTTTTGATGACGATTCAATGTTTTGGAGGAATTTTAGCTTTGTTTTTGGGGAGTCGTTTTGCTGAGAAAGTGAAAAAGTCATTGATCATTCCCATCGCCTTTGGATCCCTAGGGTTGGGCCTTTTGGTTGTCGGGTATTCAGCATCATTCCTAGTATTACAGACCGCTTTCTTTCTAACGGGATTCTTTATTCGCATCACAGATATTTTTTTGAATGCTTTTGTGGGTCAAATACACCAGGAAAACAGTGGAATCTATTTGAATCGTCTACATATGTTTTTCAGTATTGGTGCGTTTACAGGTCCATTCTATTCTGGAATGCTGATCAAACTAGATTTTCATTGGCAGCAAATCTATTCAATCATTGGAATTCTTTTCGTTGTATCTGCATTGCTAGGATGCTGGTTCATTTTGCCCATTGGGAAGATGCATCACACACAGTCGCCAATGCACAGAGCTCCCTTACATTTCTTAGAAATAATCCAAGATCCCAAGATTTGGATTCTTGGTGCTACTCTCTTGTTCTATTCCTTCCATCAGCTATCCGTCACAGTTTGGTTGCCTTACTACATGGAGGACTCGTTAGGAGCCTCAAAGGAGATGGCGAATCTTGCTATCTCCCTATTCTGGTTTGGCATCATCCTAGGGAGGTTTTTCGTTTCCATCATTGTGAAAAACCAGGATCCAGCGAGACTGCTTTCTTTCGGAGCTTTTGTAGGTGCGTTTTTGTTAGTGGTTGGTATTTATTCTAGAGACATATACTTAACTACAAGTGCCTATTTCATAGTTGGTTTGTTGACAGGTGCGGTGATTCCGTTAGCATTTACAATCTGCTATAAAATTTTTCCAGAAGTGATCGCCCTGGCAACTACCTTTTTGTCAATTTTCCTCCTCTCTGGACAAATGGTCGGACCCTGGCTATTGGGTGTCAGCGCAGAGATGTTTTCAATCAACAATGCTATCTTCTTAACAGTGATTACGTTGTTTGGCTGTACGGTCGTTTG
>Ga0181570_10003494_pt1 | contig 11921 bp, 5 predicted proteins | sample 101ome_18_FD_148667 | JGI IMG/M metagenome (GOLD analysis project Ga0181570, IMG submission 148667) | Coastal salt marsh microbial communities from the Groves Creek Marsh, Skidaway Island, Georgia - 101406AT metaG (spades assembly) | ecosystem: Environmental > Aquatic > Marine > Intertidal zone...
TCGCAATGCTACATTTTATGATAAGCACTCGGAAAGTTATATAAACACAATTAATACTTTAAAAAGTTTTTATTGGCTTGTATTAGTATTATTAACCGCTGCATTTTTATACAAAAGATATTATGAAAAAGATGTATTTGGATATGTAGTTATATCATTGTTTATATTGTTTCCTTTATTTTTATTAAAGCCATTTGCTAATTTTATTATGTTAAATGTAAAACGTTATCATTTTATTGATACATTGTATTTTACCATAGCAATTGCAAGTGTTTTACTAGTAATGTTTTTATATTTTATAACATCTCAAGGTACTGCCAAATTAGCGATTCCCATGCCTGAAGAAGGAGCAAACGCGGTTGCTAAGTCTGTAGCAAATTCTAATGCAGCACTATCTGCTCCCGAAATTCCTGCACCATCCGCGCCTTCGGGAGATGAGTTCTCTCGAAGCCTATCAAAATAAAATTAAAATATATATAATAAAAAATTTATATATATTTTACTATTAATTATTTTATTGTTTGTATTGTTGTTTTACTGCGTTGATTTATTTAACTATTCTGTATCCGAGCAATCAAAATCATATATAATTTTCACTCCAACCCATCGTTGTAGTTTGTATTTACCGCACATGTTATCTAACTTATCATATAAATCTTGTAAAGGAGGTGTCTTATCATCAAAACTGCTTTCATACCATTCCTTAAAACTGTTCTTAAGTTCCTTTTTACTTAAGCGGTCATTTGGATCGTTTGTTATGTTAATACATTCATCCATGTATTTCGCCAAATAATCGCTTCGCTTACGATAACTATTACTTGCTTCCATAACCTTTTCACAGTCGCTTACATGTCCTTTGTTTTTTCTTGCGATCTCCACCAACATTCCCATAAATATTGGCGCCCACTTAGTAAACTTACCTTCCAATGTTTTATCCTTTTTAAACTGGAAATCATCCGGATTATTGGATGGATTGCTTACAAACTTCGATTCAAATGGAACTTGTCGAATGCGTCTCCATGTGCCATCATCTTGTGCTTTAATCTCAAACAAATGATTTGTGCAACACACCAACTTAAATTGCGGTGTAAAGATGATACTTTCTGAATACAACTGTCTTGCTTGTATTGGATCACCACCGGTTATTTCCTTTAATATGCCCTCATTAATCTTGTCTCCTTTACTAGGTTCATTCATACAAGCATAACGAAGTCCTTTTAAACAAGCAACTTCCGATGAAGAAGCACCAATTCCCTGTCTTTTTTGTGTAATAAGTGAAATGGGAACTGTTCCTTTAAGATCACCCAATGCTTTCTCCATAAGCTTTACAAACATTGATTTACCATTACTTCCTGCTCCAGTATAAATATTAAAGGTTTGATTTAAGTTATTGCCAGTTAAAGCAGAAGCGGCATGCTCCCACATATAATCCCGCAATTTAGCATCGGGAAACAGTTTCGCCATGAAATCATCAATCTCTTCCATGATTTTAACATGCTTTTCATTATTTCTATCTAGTTTTACATAGTCAATCTTGGTATTTAAAGATATGTAATCTTCTGGCAAACCTTTTCTAAACTCGTCACTTTCAAAATCATATACACCGTTTTTAAAGCCCAATAACATAGGGTTTGTATCTAATTTGTTTAATAATTCGCTGTCATAAAACAAGTGTCGGCACTCCATCATGATGTTGTTTTTAGGCGTGCAACCTTTTAATTTATATGCTACTTGACAATATGTCGCTGCTTCAGTTGTTAATTTCTTGGTTTGTTCTTCCGTGATATTCGCACCTAATTCACCGATCTTATTCATACATTCTCGTTCTTTATTTAAGTAGATTCTAGCTACATGACTAGATAAGTTACGACGCAAATCACTGCCTGAATCACTTTCTATCCAACGATTTCCTTGAAATGTATACCATATATTTTTCTTGATCGACACACATCTAAACTGGTCTTTATATAAATGTCTGGCTAATACCGCCATATCATAATCGGCGCCGGCATTTTGCGGGCCACCTGTTAAGGTTTTTTTAATATACATATCCGTTGATTTTTCGCGAATCGCATCATATTCTGTTTTATTATCTAATTGACACCAGTAGCGAATACTTAGATGCGTCAAACGCGAACCTTCTTTGTTGGAAATACTTTGCCATTTATCTAATACATCACCTAGATTGCCATAATCAAAACGCTCCCATTGACTGGAAAAGTATATAAAGGTAGGCAACAATAATTCACTGGTGGTTTTTAATGCCATACAGACACTTACCCATTTTTGGTAATCGGTATAGTAAGGTTCCGGAAGAGCCATCGTGTATTCGTGGACTTCACTAATAGAAGTGTCGTTCTTGCTTAAGAACGCAAACACTACTGCCATCACCTGTTCCATACTTTCTTTATCTACAATAGTAGCTTCCAAATTTTCCCGAGATACATATCCATACAATGAACTAGGCATCTCTATCGAAGACGATAGTAGCACTGGATTACTTTGGTTATTATTTCTTGATGTCTGTATATTATCCAATTCGTCTTCAAACTCCGGTTTTAAGTGCACCTTACTCCATTCTTTATATCGCGTGCTGAAAATACGAATTGCTTTTTGGTCTTTAATGTTCTTAACATCTTGTTCTTCTATCTTGTGAATCGCGTCTTCACTGGTGCTATTGTCAAGAGTTATTTTGTAGTAATAAGTTAGTTTATAGGGTTCGTTATTGGGTTTTCGCGAACCATACATCATCCAGTTGTTACGCCCACTAGTGATGGCTTCGTCTAATACATTTTCAGGTGTATTTTCCAATGACAAGTCATCTAATATCTGTGGTCCAATACAACTTAACACATGTTTTCTTAATAACATTTGCTTATCATGTTTTAAATGAAGACCGATAATCATATGAATACCGTCTTTTACTATATCATCTTTGGGCACTATATTAGGCTTTTCAAATATATAAATAGGAAACGATTTCTTGTCTACATTAAACAAGTGGTGTATCTTTTCAACATATAATTCAACGATGTCGTTAATGTGCTCTTCCGAATGTTGTCGTTCCGTTATCTCAGTTGAATACCGGAAATCGAAATCAACTAGTATTGGACCACCATTTTCTTTGTCTTGTGCCTCAGTCAAGTATTCTTTACCTTTCTTCTTTAAAATTTCGTTTATATATAAACGATTAAATTCTTTTGTTTCAGATACAGATATAAAATAAGCACCTCCATATATATCGGATGATTTATCACCGATTCTGGTGTGAGTATATGGCTCACCCTTTTTTATTTTATGATTTTGTAGAAATTTACCTAAAGCTGACATTTCTGTATGAATATTTATATCTATGAATTATTATTATATTTTTAAATCAATTTAAAATCACATATTCCATATAATATACTAATTTCACTATAATTATACGCGGTTGTCCTATCAACACCTACAGCCACATCACCCAATAAAGCCAAGAATAGAAATGTGTAACATACTTAAAAATAGTTCAATGATTATTAATAAATGTCACTTAATTCGGGAGAGAAAAGATTGTTGAAAGATGTAATCGATATAAATAAACATCCACTGCATGAACATGGTATTTATTATATTCATGATGATGAAGATATTAGAAAGGGTTATGCGATGGTATTTGGTCCAGCTGATACAATCTATAGTTATGGTATATACTTTTTTAGATTTAAATTTCCAGATGATTATCCGTATAGTCCGCCACGCGTAGATTATTTAACAAATGGTGACAATGTGCGTTTTAATCCCAATTTATATAGAAATGGCAAGGTGTGTATTTCTATTTTAAATACATGGAGTGGACCGCAATGGTCTTCATGTCAAACCATTTCTAGTATATTACTTACATTGGTGACTTTGTTTCATAATAAGCCATTATTAAATGAACCGGGTATAAGTGAGACGTATCCTAGTTTTAAAACATACAACGAAATAATTAAATATGCGAGTGTTAAGGTTGCGTTATTAGATGTATTGAGCGGTAAAATCTGCAAAGACATGTATAATAAATTTAAACCTCATATTGATGAATATGTTGTTAAACATCAACAGGATATTATAGAAAAAATTAAAGATATAGACCCTATTCGTAAAAACCGCACATCGAAAGATACAAATGCACCAAAGTTCCGTGAGAAAACTTTAATAATTAATATCTACAACATGGTTATGAAATGTAAACTTGATGGTTACTTATTATCTAAATTTAATAGTCTATCACAAATTAAATAGACACAATGAAAAACAATAATCTATTAAATTGAAAAGGAAATATTTAATATATAAATATATAAATCTATATTTATATAAAATGCATTTCTGTGCTAAGTGTGATAATATGTATTATATTAAACTAGGAGGCGGAGAATACTTAAATAAACTAATATATAGTTGTAGACAATGTAATTATGAAGACACTGATTTAGTAGTAGATAAATCATCAATATGTGTTTCTAAAAGCTATATCAATAAAAAACAGGGTAATTACAAAGATATTGTAAATGAATATACTAAGTTAGACCCCACTTTACCCCAAGTTAAAAATGTTAAGTGTCCAAATGATGATTGTGAGTCAAATAAAGAAGGTGAAGATACAAAAATAGTCACCATACGATACAATGATGTAGATATGAAGTATATGTATTTGTGCTGTTTGTGTGATAATGTTTGGAAAAATGAATAAATATAAACTACACTATACTACATATTGATTCCTTCCACAAACATATAACATATAACATATAACATAATAGAAAATGTAAAATTGATTTAAATAATTAATATTTTTTTACCAATTAAAATTAAGTCTATTATTATTACATATGAATGTTGTAACAGATTTTTTCGGAATAACCAATTCAAAGGAAGATGAAAATGAAAGTGTAAATGATACATCAGTGGAGAGTAGTTTAGAAAAACAAGAACCAATTAACGAAGACGATAATGATACTTTACTTGCTAAAGATTCAGATGAAGAAGATGATGATGAAAATAACGATGATGGCGAAGATGATAATGACGCACTAGATGATGAAGAAGAAGGTGATGATGACAGTGATGAAGAAGAAGATGATGAAGATGATGACAGTGATGATGAAGATCTGCAAAAATTACAAGGTTATGAGGAGAAAAATGTATTAGTTGATTATCATCCAGAAGTGGTGCAAATATCTGAAGAAGAATTGCAAACTTATTCAAAAGTGGTTCGAGATAACAATGGAAAAATAGTAGATCCATTTCATAAAACAATTCCTATTATGACTAAATATGAAAAAGCTAAAGTAATAGGGATACGAGCTCAACAAATAAATAGTGGTTCTGAACCCTTTATACCAGTAGATGTTAATATGATAGATGGGTTGTCTATCGCAAATCAAGAATTATTAGAAAAAAAAATACCATTTATTATTCGCCGCCCAATGCCCAATGGTTCCAGTGAATATTGGAATATCAACGATTTAGAATTATTAGAATAAATATAAAATAAAAGATAAAAGATAAACCCGATAACAACAAATAAATGTATAAAATAATAAATCAAAACAGTAAAAATATTAATAATGTTAATGTTTATTAATATTTTTTATTTTATTTATGCGTATGGTATAATTTGCTATGCGATTTATTTACCTTTTATTAATGGATAATTTAGCCAGCCTAGCATATGTTTCTTTTCTACTTAACGACCATGAATTTGGAAATAAACTAGATGTAATATTGTTTCTATTACTACAAGTGGATAATTCTTGGTATAATTTTGGGTTTGAAAACGAATTGTTCCATCTACCATCAGGAAACCGATTGTTTTCACATACAAATACAAATAAAGCATTACTTTTTTGCGATGTCATTGTAAGTCCTTCCCATGTGGCAACTGATTCGATATAATAATTATAATTATTGAAATTTTCAGGGGTTATATCTGTAAATGAATTAATAATGCTTGTTCCTAATAAAGAAATATTGTTGGTATCTGCGTCTTCTCGATAAATATTATAATATACATCAATTGGATATCTACTTTCTCTTGGATTCGCAAAAGGATAAATATTTGCATTATTGGTGACATTCCATGTTAATAATACATACGTTTTGTTAAACACTACAAACTCTAAATTTTCTGGTTTAGATAAATAAATAGGGTATACTTGAATAGTTGGTATAGGCAACTCTCCTGAAAATAACTCTAAAATCCGCTCTGCATCTGTATTACCAGCATCATTTCCTATTGTTAAATCATTAATGCCACTAATCGGAATATTATTAATATCTACATTAGGGACTAAACTCATGGTGCTTGTTCCATCTCCCACTAATAATGTAAAATTAAATGTTCCTACATCAATATTAGTTGGATTGGGTAATATGTTTATCCGACATAAACCAGTTAATTTGTTTTGTCTATCTTCACCCGATGGAAAATCCGATATATAAATATTTGAAAATTGACTGTTTAATGGAACAGTTAACGTTATTTTTGAACCAACACTTCCTTGATTTATATTGTTATCATATACAACTCCACTTACTAATTCATTATTACTATTAATTGTGTTACTTGAAAAAAATGTCATTAAATGGTTTTGATTACTAGGATGACTTGTATCAAATACATATATATCGCTTTCGTATGCTTGAAAATTAACATCGTCGATCGCACTAAATCGTTTACTAATTTGATCGACCTGTAAATTTGTTTCATATTCTATTACAAATTGGCCATCTATTACTTGAACTGAAAAAGTATATGTTTGAGGAGTGATTGGGCGTTGAACATTTGTTCCAGTTAATGTTGCACTTGACAAATCTTCTAGTGTTCCTGGTGCGGTTTCAATTGTAACGATAGGATTATATTGTATTGGTGAAGATGTATTTATAAAACATTTTGTAATATTTCCTTGTGTTTGTATACTGGCGACTTGTATAGATAAAGAAGGAATCGTAAGATTTTGAAACAATGCGGACGCGGATTGAACAGTAAAATCAACCGATAAAACATTGTTTAAATTACTAGGATTAGCCGTACTTGCTATGGTAAATATTGTATTGTTTATATCACTTCCATCGATGGTTGGAAATGTTATTTGATTGGGCATATCAAAAATTGTAGGGTTGTTATTTATAATTTGTATCGTTAAAGGGTTTACTAATGGCGTTTGCCCACCAAAATATTCCGTTTTTAAATCTGGTTCTATAAACACTTCAATATCTCTATTATTGTTTAAACTAATAACACTAGTTGTACTTCTAGTAATACGATCTACAGCGGATATTTTAAATACCGAAATATTAAATATGTATAAATCCGGATTTAAACCACTGGGACGAGAACTCACCAGATAACTGTTGCCTCCAATTTGCTTTAATTCCGGAACAAATGTATTAAATATGATATCATTACTTGAAAATCTTAAATTAATTTTACTATCTGTAACACCATTTATAATTTCTACAAACAAAGTAATAATTGATGATGTCCCAACGCTTATAACACGATTTGATGTAGATGGACTTATAGTAGTATTGTTAAAAGATATATTGTAATTGGATACCGGACTTGTATTTATAATTTGTATTTCTTCTGTATTATCCATTAATAATTTAAATTTAATTTCACTAGGAACTGCCCCACTTAAAAACCCAGTTGTAAAATTGTTATCAAATATGTATATCATATTATCAATAGTTTCGGTTATTGCGCTTTGTTCATCGGTAGTAAATAAATTAGTTTTGGTTGAATCACATTTAAATCCAAACATAAAAAACTCACTTTTTTGAGTAGAATTAATTAAAATACTAGCACTATTGGTATTAAAACTTTGATTAGAAATATTTATATTTTCTAACTGTGTTCCTGAAACATTTCCATTTACATCAAAAGCACTGATTTCTTCTTGTATGTTTTTAAATACCAGTTCTGAAGTTTTTTTTATTTTTATTATTTTAAATACAGTATAATCAGCAAAGTCGAATCCGGTAAAATTATAACTTGTAAAATCTATATTTGTGTATTGTGCAATTACTTTACCAACCTCACTATTTAATAGTCCATATGTATTTGTGTCTTCAAAGTTAAATAATACTAATTTCCTGGTATTCCAACTTTGTATGTCTTGATTATTTAAAATAGTGTTTTTTACTAAAACAAATGGTTGAATGTTATCATTAAATTTAACTATTTTAAAATTATTAAAATGTAAAATGCCGTTTGGTTTTAATGTAAATTGCATTGTTTTTAAACTGATACCTGTAAATGTAGACATTTGTATAAATAATGCTTTTATTTTTTTTTATGTGGTATTAGGTATTATTTATATTTATAATCAATTGTATAATTGTATAATTGTATAATTGTATAATTGTGTATTAATTTTACTTATCTTCCACAGTCAAACCGTATTTTTGCGGCCTTAGAAAAATCGATATCAAATAGTGATGCGTATCGCATAACAAAGTTTCTATTTTCATTTGTTTTTGTGGTTTCTTTTGGACATCCGGTATCCGTACATCTATAACTATTATACACCAACTGTGGTTCGATAACGGGAGGTGGCTCAATTAATAGTGCAGAAGTGTAAAAATATTTATTAAAAGTAGTTGTTTTAAAAGACGCTTGGCTTTTTTTAAATATATCATCTAAAGGATCATTATCCACCCGTTTATAAAATGTAAAATAAATAGGTGTATTAATAATATCGATAGGGGCTTGAGGTTGCGATTGAAAAATAATTCTTCCCGTAGTAGTATTAAATGTCCAACTTCCACCCTCTGCGGTCGATGGTATTTCTACATCAGTTTGAATACCTTGTGTTGAATATAAGTTATATAAGTATATTGTATCATTATTAAAAGATGTTTCATTTATCTGCAATGTATTTAATAACACATTGTTTCCACTTGTATCTAATTTATAAAACTGTAAGTTGTTTGTCCCTGGAATCACTTGCAACTTTAATTTCGTAAATTGTCTTATATTATTTGTAACATCATCTACTACACTATTCGCACTATAATTATAAAAATCACTAGTATTTAATGATGCGTTACTAGCAGTTTTATTATTATTAAATATCAACTCATATCCCACTTTCCAATCTGGTTTTCTAAAAATAAAATTAGCATTCGTTGTATTGGAAATATCGGATTGAATAGAAATTCCTGAATACAAAGATGTCGATTTCATTACTAATTCATATCCCCAAATACCAATATATGGAACCATATTTCCATTTTTTAAATAACTACTAGAATACGGCAAACTATTTACATTTAAATCAGCCAAGGTAAATATGGCTTTTGATAAATCGCGTAAATCTTTACCTACTAGTGTTTTTACATGTGCTTTGTTTTTATCAATTCCATATCCACCATTATAAGACAAATCATAAAATTTGTTTATTTTCTCGGTTTCATCATAATAGATTGATGGGTATTCTTTTATTCTAATGTCTTCCAACCCTTTATAATCTTCTGGAAGTATCCACCCGCCAGTATTATCTTCTCTATATACATCATCCGGCGTCCATAAATAATAATGTATTTTTACTTCTGAAATATCATTATACTCATGATTTTTTACATAAATATTTCTAGACAAATCATTTAACTCTGCTTCACTTATAAACAACTCTACTTGCGATATATCTTCAGTAATATTATTATTAATAACAATAGTTGGTTTGCTTGGTTTATGTGGGAAAGGTTGAATTACAATCGTCGCCAATGAAATATCATAATCACGCGTTGGAGGAATTTTATTTACATTATAAGTGTTATTTATATTATAAGTCCAAGCAATGTAATATATACCAGCTTTTAAAGTGTATTCATCAATAAGAAATACACTTTTTGGTATTTGAGGATAGTTAAACTCATAATAAACATTTGAATCAACTTCGTATAAAAAGTCAATATTTGTATTTGTGATTTCTACACCACTTAATTCGGTAACAACTGCGTCTATATTATTTTCCAAATTTGGATCTAATCCATTGCTTAGTAAACTAGTAATTTTAGTGCTACGAGGTTCCCATCCATAATATCGAAACTTTACAGAAGTCGCATCATTTATAGCATTCCACAATTCTACCATATTAAATTTCAGATATAAAATTTGGATATCGGGTATTTGTAATGAAATAAATCGCCTGGATTCATTATAACTTATATCTAATTTACCGGGATAGTAAAAATCCACAATGTCATAATCAAATGGCGAAATAAATCCAACGCCATAAATATATTTGTGAGTAAATGGCGTTTGTGCGGTGATATTGAAAAAATAATTAGTGGTGCCGTTAATATATGTGTTATTAGATATATCCCAATCTTGCAATCGATGATACACATTGTTTAATTTATTATTAGTGGTTCGTATTACACTGCTAAATTTAAAATTACTAGTTTTATCATGAATGTTATAATCCATTCTGCAGATATAAGGGATTTGAAATGTTGCGTTTGTATGTATATGACTTTGGGGAAATGTATCTACGCCGCCAACAGCAGCAGGGTCTCTTATCTGATGAAATATTATATCGGTTCTTGATATATCCGACATTAAAATATTTTGTGAATTATCTCGTTTATCATATATTTTTATAGTTGAATTATTTTGCGACATATCAGTTGTTCCAGTTCCTAATATTGTTAATGAAGTAGCGGGAACACCTGCTTCTTGTAAATAAACCCCCTTTTTATTATTTACACTAACGGTCACTGAAATCGCACCAGTAGAGGTTTCTTCCATCATCCATCTTATTTTACCATGCAAAGATTCACCCGATACCGTATCAATTGTATATGGAATTTCATTATTATAATAAACAATTGTATTGTTTGATGAATCAGTTAATAACCCAAGATGAACACCTGGTTCGCTTGTTTCAATAGATTGTAGTGAAAAATTAGATATATTACCCACTCCAAAATTGGCACTTGCATCGGTATGGTTGGTTTCACCTTCGGGGATATACATTTCTACAATATAGGTTTTTATATCACTTAAACTATTGCTAATATCGTTGCCTAAGGTTGTGTTGGTGGTGTTTGAAATATCGTATACATTTACTAGTTTATAAAACTCATTGGTGCTGTTTATGTAACTAAAATATCTAGAATCAAATCCTACATCCCCATAAACATTGCTATTAACATGTGATAATATTGGACTAGGAATAATGGTTTTGTTTATATAAGTAGTAGGTGATTGATATAAACGAGGGTCGTCTCTGCCTTGGTAACCATCTGGCAATGACCATACAAAACCAGTCGATTGAGTTTGTTCTTTATTAGGAGTTAATAAATTAAAATCAAATGAAATAAAAGTGTTTGGTTTATCAAGTGTTTTATGATATTTATTAATGTAATCAACAAAGCGCTCTATATCTTCTTGAGCAAATTCTAAAAATAAGTTTGTAAAAGCTGAATTAGAATATACATAAACACCACTTAAATCATATAAGAAATCGCTAAACGATACATCTATTATAGTGCTGTTTACTTGATATTCACCACTAGAGGATGACTTGTCAAACGGTAAATAAGGTGCGGGAATGCCTCCATTTTCACTAATATCATAATCCCATTCAATTGTATATTGTCCCGCGGTCAAACTATTATCTCTCCCATTTTCACTAATATCAATTGAAATGTTTTGCCGTAAAGGAACGATTCTATTTGCATCATAAAAAGAATAAGATAAATCAAATGTATCATAATCAATGTCTCGCGTATCATAATTATTTCCTTGATCTGCATCAGTTAAATTATCGGGTTTTAGTATATATATATTTATTTTAGCCCTAGCGTTTTCATTGTGATTATAAAATATATTTGTAGACAATTGATCTAATGTAGATTGTGGAATAGTAATGTTTAAATTTTTA
>Ga0181570_10003496_pt1 | contig 11914 bp, 7 predicted proteins | sample 101ome_18_FD_148667 | JGI IMG/M metagenome (GOLD analysis project Ga0181570, IMG submission 148667) | Coastal salt marsh microbial communities from the Groves Creek Marsh, Skidaway Island, Georgia - 101406AT metaG (spades assembly) | ecosystem: Environmental > Aquatic > Marine > Intertidal zone...
GTTTCTGACGTCATTTCGGGAAATTTTTATGGCCATCGCCCGAGACGGTCACGTGTGTGTCAATCCTTACTGTTTGCCCATACGCGAAGGTGCTCGGCGTGCCATCATCCCGCGAGGGGGGGGGGGTGGATGTATTACATCGCATGACGACGCACTTTTGTATCGATTGACCGTACGTAGAGTGTATTGAATTTGTAAAGTATCAAACAGCGATACACATGGCGACCATGCCCTCGCACGGGGACGCGCGGGGCGAGGGTATTGACTCGAGGGTGCGCAGTATGTCCGTACTCGAGTCCGATTTTGGCGATAAGACTCGGTGTCGCATCGCCGTTTCGCGTCTTGATGGGCGACGGGGTAAAAAGATACGGTACTACTGTATATAAGTACTGTCAGGCGTCCGAGTTGGTCACACTCATCGATGGATGTCTCGTCGCGGATCTATCGACGCGCGCCACCGCGCGAGACGTTTGTAATTTCGCGCGAGAGACGCTCGCGGCTCTGGGGAAGAGTTGAGAGCGTCGTCATCGCCCGCGGCATGGCTTCGCTTTTTGTAACATTACATGAGCTCACCCATGTTCAAAATTTACCAAACAAGAAACAAAAAACAAAAAACAAAAAACATGCAATACGAACTCGAGGCACCGCTCGTAAACAACACGACGTCGCTCAACGAATTGGATCGCAATACTGCCATCTTACATTTGGATCCGTCGTGTAGCACCATAGACCAACACCGCTTCCATCGGGGTTCCGACAATAATTGTGGTCTCCCGCGTCGTATTGAGAACCTGGTCTGTAATATGAGTGTGTATGTGGCGATTGCGAATTCCACGGCTGGCACGTCCGACCACCCTTGGTCACCGTCTGGCAGCCGCGGTAACCTATCTCGTTGGAACCGCGCACGGTTTCATCGCACGTTCGAGCTGGTAGTGGATCGCAATACTCCCATCTTACATTTGGATCCGTCGTGTAGCACCATAGACCACCACCGCTTCCATCGGGGTTCCGACAGTAATTGTGGACTCCCGCGTCGTATTGAGAACCTGGTCTGTAATATGAGTGTGTATGTGGCAATTGCGAATTCCACGGCTGGCACGTCCGACCACCCTTGGTCACCGTCTGGCAGCCGCGGTAACCTATCTCGTTGGAACCACGCACGGTTTCATCGCACGTTCGAGCTAGTGGATCGCAATACTCCCATCTTACATTTGGATCCGTCGTGTAGCACCATAGACCAACACCGCTTCCATCGGGGTTCCGACAGTAATTGTGGTCTCCCGTGTCGTATTGAGGGCCTGGTCTGTAATATGAGTGTGTTTGTGGCGATTGCGAATTCCACGGCTGGCACGTCCGACCACTTTTCGTCTTTGTTTGACATCCTCGATAGTTTTCGCCACGCCAACCGCGAACTGTTTCATCGCAGGCTCCATTCCATGAGCGTTGATGTACCTTGTCGCACGTGTCAAACGTGTACGCTGCAACTGTGCTCGAGACTCCGGTTGGATCGACGACACTAAGCAACGCAGCCGCAGCGCGCGCCTTGTCCGTGTCGGTTTCAGCAGATTCCAAGTCGGATATCGCCGCTGCAGCGCTGTCAGCACTCTGAGGATCGCGCGCAACATCTTTGAGATGACTCTTCAGGGCCTTCGTTGACTGTTGCAATTTGCTGAGCTTTTGTGTCTTTGTTGCCGCTGTAACGGTAGAACTGGTACCTAGAGTCGCCACAAACGCGACTATTTCAAGTGGTCCCAAAATTTGATCAGCGACAGTCTTGGCGCACGCGCCGTCGTCGATTGCAGCGCCCATACCGCAATTGACCCAATTCGGCGGAGCATCGCCCCAACAGACGGGACCGACACCCGTGAAACCGACTGCGCACGGTTTATAGCATAAACCGGCATCCATTTCATACCCATGTTCACAAGACTTTGTACTCATACCAGGCGAAAGTCTTGTCTTCTTCATGCAACTCGGTGCGATGCCACCGCCGTAATGATTATCGCAATCGATACCACACAGATTACAGCCAATCTCAACAGGCTGCGAGCTCGGACATCGGGGGTAACATAAAGCTAAACAACCCTCGAGATGACTGGGACAGGCTCGACCACCGCACACTAAGTACTTCTCTCCCGTGACAACATCAGCAACGTCATTCGCAGCTTGCTCAAACCAATCAAAGAACCCGAGCAAAGCGTGCTTGTTTGGCGATTTACGGACAGACTTCTTCGGCAGTCCCAAGGACGCGTCGTCGAACCACTCACAGAACGACTCTCCCCATCCTCGGCCCCAGTTACCCTTGTGACAGAGTAATCCGTGATCATCGTGAGAGGAGTGGCAGTGCTGATGACAGTCCGCTTCGAAGGTGTAGAAATCGCTTCCAAACTTGGAACAGTGATCGTAACAAAACGCTCCGTAAGACCTCTGACCGGGACATTCCGACGGAATTTTACCAACTCCTCGACCGTACGACTCTTTCCAGCAGAATTCCTCCGAGAGAATTTTGGAGTTTGAGACCTCCGTGTTCACCTTGCTCGCTCCCGAGACCCACTTTGCAAAATTTTGTGCCGATCCGCCTAGCGCGCCGACGTCGGAGACGCCTAGCCTCGCCGAGACGCGCGCCGCGCTCGCAGCTTCGTGACCTTTCAACGCGGATTCATCCAGTCTCTGCGCTCGATGCAGCTTATGCAGGAGCTTTCCTTCATCGGGCTGGCGAGGCGACGCGTCGAAACCGCCGTCGTCCATCACCGCGCGCACGCGACACTCCAACTCCCCATCCTCTCGAACCCTCTTCTCTCCCTCGCCTCGCGCTCGCTCTACGATCCGCGCGATCCGTCGCAGTGTCGCGTTTAAACCTCCACGGTGACTGACGAGTACGCCCGCACCGTTCGGAAGCTCCGCGCCGAGCGCCGCCTCCTCGTCCTCGTCGGCGTCCCAGCGCCAATCTCTCAGCGCCGCGATCGCGGCGTCCACATCCTTTGGAATCTCAAACGGCACCGCGCCTCGCGTCGTCGACGCTCCACGCGCCGACGTCGATCCGGAGTCTTCCCTCGATCTCACCCCCGCGCGCGTCGACGACGCGAGCGCGACCGCGCCGACGAGCGTCGTCATCGTCACCACGGCGAACAACCAACGGCTCGACGCGCGCGGTCGTCGCCTCGCGCGGTCGCCGCGGTCGTCGTCGTCGTCGTCGTCGTCATCGATCGAGTCGAGGGATACTCCCGGATACACGGCGCCGTACGTCGGTCGCGCGCGCGAGTTCATGGTCTCGCAGTCGCGCGTCGTCGGTTCGCAATGCTGAGTCACACAATGCGAGGGTGGCGAAATCACACCGGGAAGCAACTTTTTATCAACTGGCAAATGTATAATGTATTGAATTTCTAAAGTATCAAACAGCGATAAATCTGTCGAAAATCCATTCACATACGACGAGTCAGGACTCACATCTGTGAGAGACACCGAACACCCGAGATTTAGCCACCCCCCACCACCCCCCTCCGAAACGCCCCCTCTTTTATGACCATCGCTCGAGACGTTGGATTTTGACTCTATAAAAAAGGGAGAACTATGGAGACTCTAGATAGTACGTGCGAAGATATTTTCATCGCGCACGACGACCGACCGACCGCGGTGATGACGCGACACTTCGCGACGACCTTTGGGAACGACGACGACGATGTACGACGCCGCGCGTGATTCCGATCCCTTGCTCGCCCGCCGTGGACGATCGATGACGCGATCGACGTTTACGCTCGCGCACGTGCTCTTGGCGTGCGGTGCGGCGTGCGCGTGCGCGGTGTTCGCGACGGTGACGATCCTGCACGCGTCGACCGGGGACGCGCGTGGGTTGGCGCGCGTCGGAGACGTCGACGCGTCCGATGCGTACGCGCTCGGAGGGATGTTTAACGTGCGATCGACGTCGAAAAAGCTCGCGAAACGCGCGAAACGCGTGAAGAAGGACGCGACGAAGGCGATCGATGAGAAGCGGGATTCGGTGGAGGTGCGACTCGCGAAGACGAGGAAGACGCTCGAGGACGTCAAGGCTGATCTCGAGGAGTGTAAAGCCCGAATGGACGCGAACGACGACGACGCGGCGCTCGGAGGATTTAAGAAGACGTATTCAAAGGCAAAGAATGCCGTGACCGACGCGGTGTCCGACGCGAAGGACGTCAAGGAGAGGCTCAAAGAGATGGCCTCGGCGCTCAAGGAGTGTAAAGCCAAACTCGACGAGAAGAAAGCCGACGACGCGGCGGCGCTCGGAGGATTTTTTAAGAAGGCGTCCAAAAAAGCAAAGAAAGCGTCCAAAAAAGCAAAGAAAGCGGCGTCCAAAGTGAAGGATGCGGCGGTCGACGTGAAGGATGCGGTGACGGACGCGGCGTCCGACGCGAAGGACACGGCGAAGGACGTCAAGGCGAAGCTCGAACAGGCGGCGAAGGATCTCAAGGAGTGTACAGCCCAACTTGCCGACAAAGACTACAGCGCCGACTACTGATGGACGCCGGGCGCGATGACGAGCGCTCGAAACGATGCGCGTCGACGATTTTGTATATTCCCCGAGTCGAGCGCGAGCGCGTGAAATAACACAAATAATTTTCTACACACCGTATTACAATTCGTTCGTTTCGTTTCCTTCAGTGCTTCTTCGACGTCGTCGTCGTGGAGGATGACTTTGCGCTCGCGCGTCTCAGCGCGCACGCGTTCACCTTGGACGCGAATCGCAGAGAACAGATGGTTTCCTGCGCGCTCTCGAGACTCGGCGACACGTTGACCAACATCAACGTCTTACAGTCGCCGCCGAGGGAATTTTTGAGGAGATACGTGAGTTTACTGTTTCGAAACGGCACGTGTTTCTCCTTGTTGGCGAGAGCGAGGATGACGTCACCGAGACTGGAGAGAGATTTGTTGATGGCTTGCGCCTCCTTGAGACGATCGCCCGTGGCGCCGGTGCGACTGAGTCGTTCGCTCCCGGCGAGGTCGACGAGGTTGAGCGCGCCGTGAATGGGTTCGCCGGCTTCGTTCACGCCGTCGAGGCACAGGCGCATCACCATGTGCGATCGGGAACTTCGGTCGTTCATGTTGGTCTTCGCCACCGCGCGCGCGGCGTTCGCCTGACGCATGAGCGCCTCTACTTCGCCCGCGGAGAAGACTTCGACTTGGCACAGATTGGTGACGCGCGTGTTGCCCTCGTCGTCGTGCTTGATTTTGTACTCCTTTTTGGTGTCCGGCGCGTCGCTGAGCAAGTCTCGAATGTCCTCGTTATAAATTTCCAACAGCGTGGCGGTGATGGACACCTTCATGCCCTTGGATTCGAGCGAGGCTTGCGACGAAAAGATTTGTTCCATCGATCGAGGAATCAACCCCCGCGCGTCGCCCGCGCCGCCGAGCATTGTGTACGTCTTCCCGCTCCCGGTTTGACCGTACGTGAAGATGCACACCTTGTATCCATCGAGCGCGCTCTGCACCAAGAGAGAGACCTCGTCGAAGACTTCTTTTTGATCGCCATTCGCGGCGAAGACGCGATCAAAGGTGAAATCGTACGATTTCGGCGCCTCCGGGGGCGCGATTTCTAAGCGTCTCCCCGCGAATTCCCCCTTGCGATCGATGGATAAATTCGACCCGTCGAACGCGCGTTCGTCCGCGGACGGCGGTCGAATGCGACAAAAGACGCGAATGTTCCCCTTCAACTCTTGGATGGCGTTGTGCAAATGTCTTCGCGTGATCATGGCTTGGTGCAGTTCCTCCTCTCGCGCGGCGAGCGCGTTCTTTACCTCTTGTAAACGCGCGATGAGTTGAGACGTGCTTCGCTCGTCGTTGACGATGTTTGCGAGTTCCATCTTGCACCGTGCCAACTCGTCGCCCTGCGTCTCGTGCGCGCGTTGAAGCGCGTCGAGCTGTCGCCGCGCCGCCTCGGCGTCGTCAACGGCGTCTCGCGCCGCCGCCGCCTTGACGCGTTCATCCGCGGCGCACTGATTCGCCTTGGACAGTAACGTCTTCGTGTGACTCAATTCGTCTTGAATCTCGCGTCTGGCGCTCGTCTCGGCGTTGAAACGCTCGTCGAGCGCGGCTTTTTCCATCGTCGCTGTCTCGAGTTTGGATTGCGCCGACGCCTTGGCGCCCTCGAGGGAGACGACGGAGTGCTTCAGAGACGATATCTCGTTCGCCATGCGTTCCTTTTCGTGCTTCAACTCGCGAGCCTCCGCGCGCGCGTCGGCGAGTTCGTTTCCGAGCTTGGAGAGTTTCGGATCGAGCGCATCCTTACTCGCGCGCGCGGCGACGAGCTCGGCGTGCAGACGCGCCGATTCGAGCTCGGACGCGTTGGCGCGTTCCGTCTGCGACGCCACCCTTTGCTCCGCCGCGCGCACCGTCTCCGTGAGCTCGGCGCACTTTTCATCGACGCGTTCCTTTGCGCTCTTGATCGCTCTCGCGTCGCGTTCGGCGTCGTCCGCGCGCGTCGAGACGGTTTTGAGCTTTTCCTCCGTCGCCGCGAGCTGCGGCTTGAGAAGTTCAATCTCCGCGGTGAGCGCGTCGACCGTCTCCCGCGCGTCGTTACGCTCGCTCCTGGCGCGCTGCAAATCAGACAACGCCTGCGCGTGCGCCTCCTCAGCGCGTCTCGCGCGTTCGAGCGCGGCGTCCGCCTCGCTCGCGCGCCGCGCCGCCTCGGAGCGTGCCTCGACGGCGTCCTCCAGCGCGCGCGTCATCGCCTGCGAACTCCCATCCTTCTCCGCGCGCGTCTTGGCGAGCTCATTGTGCAGACGATCCGTCTTCTCTCGCATCGCCTCGCGCTCGGCGACCCTTTCGCTCGCCTCTCGCCGCAGTCCCTCGACGTCCATCTCCAATCCGCTCTTTTCCCCCCGCAGGGTGCCCACTTCCATCGTCAATTTTGATTTCTCTTCTCGCAACGTCGCGTTCTCCTCCGCGACGCGCGCCGTCTCCGCGCTCGCCTCTCGCGCGTTTCTCTCCAGTCCCTCGATCTCGCGCTCCAATCTCTCGACGTCCTCGCGCAAACCGTCGGCGCGCGCGTCGGCGTCCTTGGCCTCGGCGCGCGCCGCCTCCGCCTTCCCCTCCGCCTCCCGCGTCACGCGCGCCGCCTCCACCCTCGCCCGCTCGCTCGCTCGCGCCGCCTTTTTCGCCTCTTTTACCGCCTCCTCCGCGCGTTCCTGTTCCCGCGTCGCCTCTCGCCACCGCGCCTCCGCCGCGTCTCGTTCCCGTTCCGCGCTCTCCGCCCGCGCGCGCGTCGCCTCCGTCATCCGTTCGTGTCTCCCCTCGACGTTCGCCAACTCCACGCGCGCGTCCATCATGCGACCCATCAACTCTCGCACCGCCGGACGCAATCGTCCGAGATATTCATCGCACGCGCGCGCCTTACCCACCTTGTCAAACTTATCCTTTCCCCTCGGCTGTTCGCGAAGCAACGCCTCCAACGCGTCATCCTCCATCGTCGTCTCCGCGCGCACGGCGATCGTCGATCCCGATCGCGCGCACGACGACGGCGCGGCCGCGATCGTTAGTTCCCTCGACGCGCTCGCGCGCGGACGCTTGGGCGTCGACGCGGCGCCGTTGCGCGCCGAGCGCTCCGAGAGCGGTGGTGGACGTTTTTTGGGAACGTCGACATCGGACCGCGCGGACGTCGTCTCGCGCGTCGACGCGTCGCGGGCGTCGGCGTCTCTGATGGAGGGACGCGGAATGCGCGTTTTAAACCCGTCGTCGTCGCGTCGCGCGCGCATCGAGGGCGATGGGCGCGGCGATTTGTGACGTCTTGCGATGACGGTTCATTTCTTTCCCCTCAGCGGCACATCGCGACGAATCGCGCGATGGCGATCCACGCGACGGCGCGCGCGGCGCAGAGCGCCTCGGTGCGGGTCTCAGCGTCGGTGCCGTCGTCTCGAAGTCGCGACGCGCGCGCGCGCGCGACCGTCGGACGACGCGACATCGTGATGATCGGGGCGGCGAGCGCCATGGTCGGTGGACGCGACGCGCGCGCGGTGGAGAAGGCGACCGAGGCGAGGTTGACGGACATCGGTGAACTCGGCATCGGGACGTGGAGTTGGGGGAACACGGCGGTGTGGGTGCGTGCTCGAGCGCGATCGATTTATTGATCGATTCATTGATTGATTGATTGATTTTTTCTCGACGGCGACGCCGCGCCGACCGCGAACGAACCGAACGAGAGATTGACGCCGCCGTCACCACCGCCGATCGATTCGGCGCTCTCGCGCAGGATTACGATGAATCCATGGACCCAGAATTACGGCGCGTGTTCAATCGCGCCGTCGAATCCGGGGTGCGTCTCTTCGACACCGCGGATAGTTACGGCACGGGCGCGGGTTTCGACGGACGCTCGGAACTTCTCCTCGGGGAATTCCTCGAGGCGTGTCCGAGCGACAAGGCGAAGGATGTCATCGTAGCGACGAAACTCGCACCGTTTCCGTGGCGCGTCACGAGCGGGTCCTTCGTCAGGGCGGCGAGAGAGAGCGCGAAACGGTTACGGACGGATCGGATTCCGTTGGGACAGTTGCACTGGAGCACGGGGAACTACCAACCGTTACAAGAGCGGGCGCTGTGGGCGGGCATCGCGGACGCGTACGACGAGGGCGTGATCGGGGCGGTGGGGTTGTCCAATTACGGACCGAAACAGTTGCGAAAGATTCACGCGTACATGTCGTCGAGAGGGGTGCCGATTTCCACGTTGCAGGTGCAGTATCACCTGTTGAGTCGATTTCCCGAGACGAACGGAACCAAGGAGACGTGCGACGAGCTCGGAATCAAACTCATCGCGTACAGCCCGCTCGCGTTGGGGTTGTTGACGGGGAAATACAGCGTCGAGAACCCGCCGCCGGGCATTCGCGGGTTCGCGTATAAGGGGGTGTTGCCGCCGCTCCCGACGCTCTTGGAGACGATGCGCGCCGTCGGCGAGGCGCGCGGCGGGAAGACGCTCCCGCAGGTGGCGCTCAATTGGTGCATGTGCAAAGACACCGTGCCCATTCCGGGGGCGAAGAACATGCGTCAACTCGAGGATAATCTCGGTTCGTTGGGATGGCGTCTGACGGCGAGCGAAATCGAAGAGCTCGATCGCGCCGCCGAAAAGGTTGGTAAATCGACGTCGCAAAACATCTTCCAAACGTCGTGACGACGCCGTCGTTTTCGTGTAATCATTATTTGCTCGCGTTTTACAGTGCGATCACAGAGCGACGACGCGCGAGCGAGCGAACGCGCGCGCGCGCACTATTCGATGTCGTCGAGACCCGTCGTCGGCGCGTACGCCTCCGGCGGTAACGGATCCGGTTCTCCAACTTTTTCGCACCTAAAATCCACGACGCGTCCCGGTCCGTCGGGATTTAAATTCTCACACTGCGACGCGTTCCCTCGTCCCTCTTGCACGTCGTCGAATCGCGCTCGAAGCATGTCCTCGAACTCGCTACGTTCCTTGTCCAACGCCTCCTCGTACGACGTTCCCGCCGCGCGAAACATTTGATTGACGACGTGATCCTCTCGAAGACACGGATCCGTCTTCTCCGCGTCGTATCCGTAATATTCACCCTCCTCGTTCCATTCCGGGTGAATGCCCAATTTGTCGACGAGATACCGCGCGTGCGCCGCCCACAATACACCGACGCCGAATCTGTGCGATTGTCCCTTCGCGCACTCGTCGTCGCCACCCGTCAGGCGACAGTGATGCGCGACTCCGGAGAATCGTCGTCTCGCCGCGACGACGTACGGATTCCGCGGCGGATACTCTCGGCGCAGCGTCCCGTCGGGCCATCGAAACAGTTGTTCGTGAGGATTCCATCCCGGCACGCGAGGCGCGTCCGGCGTCTTGATCGTGCCGTCGGCGTTAAAACCCGTGTCTATGTGTGGACGAAACTCGTGGTCGTCGCTCGGCGCGCGTTCCCACTCGACCGGCGCGCGTTCGTCGCGGGTGTACAGACGATGAAAATTGTACCCTCGGTCCAGCGTCGTCCGTCTCGCGGTGTCCGCGGGCGGGTCTCCGGTCGCCCGCGTTGCGTTCGAGTCGGGTGCGGTGGTCGTATCTGTCAGTCTCGGCATGACGCGCGCGCGCTTGTGTGGGCGTTTTTTTGTATTTGCGTTCCCGAGGCGACGCGCCGTCGTCTCTTCGCCGTCGTTTTGTCTACTCGAACGCTTTGTCATCACAACCACATCTCGCGTTCGCCGCTACTCCGCGCGCCGCTAAAACACTCGCGTCTATCCATCGCATCATCCCCGTCGTTTCCTCGTCGGCGAGATGGTGTCAAATCTCGTTATACCGCCGGTATGCTTCCCGAGCTTGACGGGTTTCGGCGCGTCTCGTCTCCGCAACGACCCGTGCGCGCCCAAAAACGCCATCGCCATCAGCATCGTCGTCGACAGCGCCGCCGACGCCTTGGTGTACATCATCACGAACCACGCCACGACGGTGCCGAACATCCTCAACGCCTGCATATCGCTCGTCGCCAAGATGTTTCGATCCATCCATCGATAGAGGTTGGCGCTCGCCACCGCGCCGACGAGCGCCGTCGGATTCTTATACAGGTTGACGCACCCGAAAATCACCCCCACGCGCACGTAATTCCCCACGTACTCGTACACGTTCCCATCCAATCGCGTTTTGCACTCCATCCAATCCTTCGGCACGGCGTACGAGCGTCGCACGTGGTCGGTGCACAAAAACTCGCGCCACGGTTTGGGCGCCTTTTTGAGATCATCCACCGTCATGTACGGCGTCTTGAACCTGTGACGCGCGTCGTCTCGAGAGGCCGCGCGAGACGATCCCGCGCGATCGTTCCCGCGTCCGTCGTCGCGCGCGCGCTCGGACGCCGCCGCATCGCGCGCGGTTTTCCCGAGCTTGACCCACCGATTGAAATCGGCGTTCCCCAACGAGAGCGAGAGCGGATTTCCGGCGAAGACGCCGGCGTCGGGACGACCGGACGACGATGCGTCCGTCATGCGACGCGCGCGCGGCGAGAGACGCGCGGGTGGGACTCGAGTGGCGCGCGAACGAGTGAAGATGTGCTCGCCGGCGAGTTTCTTCGTCTTCGTCTATGCGAGCTCGAGCTCGATACGGTGCGTTACAACGGTCGTTTCTTCGCCATTCCGGCGCGTCTGGGATACTTATCCGGCGTCGGTTTTAGTTTTTCATATATCACCGCCGTTCGCGCGCTTCCGTCCGGCGCGAAGGCGTCGACGACGCGCACGAGAGGCGCGCCGCCGCCGAGCGTCTCCACCGCGCGCGTCGCGTCCTCCGCCTCCGCCTCCACGTCCGCGTTCTTCGCCGACACCCAGTGTCCACCGACGCGCACCAAAGGCACGCAAAATTCCGCCAAGACGCGAAGTTCGGCGACGGCGCGCGCGGTGACGACGTCGTAGGATTCTCGGCGCGCGTCGTCTCGCCCAAAGTCCTCGGCGCGCGCCCACACGACGTCCACGTTGGTCAACCCCAACTCTGCCACCGTGCGCTCTAAAAACGTCGTGCGCTTCTTTAACGAATCCAACAGCGTGAATCGCCACTCCGGTCGCGCGATGGCGAGCGGAACGCCCGGTAATCCCGCCCCCGACCCGACGTCGCACACGCGGCGCGCGGCATCCGACGCCTCCGCCCCCGTCCCCAATAACGCGTCAAACGTCGGTAACAGCGCCAACGCGTCCGAGACGTGATCCTCCAACGCCTCTCGCGCCGACGTCGCTCCCGTGAGCGTGCCGTACTCGCCCTTATTCGCCGCTATTAAAATGCGCGCAAACTTTTCCAAGAGCTCGCGACGATCCTCCCCAAGCGTCGTCGCGAGCGCATCGTACGACGACGACGACGACGACGACGCGCTCGACGATGAATTCACGCGCGTCGTCGTCGTCGTCGCCGCCGCCGCGCTCCGGCCTCCGCGCGTCCACACCGCCGCCGAGACGACGCGCCGCCGGTCGT
>Ga0181570_10003497_pt1 | contig 11912 bp, 14 predicted proteins | sample 101ome_18_FD_148667 | JGI IMG/M metagenome (GOLD analysis project Ga0181570, IMG submission 148667) | Coastal salt marsh microbial communities from the Groves Creek Marsh, Skidaway Island, Georgia - 101406AT metaG (spades assembly) | ecosystem: Environmental > Aquatic > Marine > Intertidal zone...
ATAAGCGCTCTCTATAGGGATCGAACCTATGACCTCACGATACATGCTCGCAAATTCTCTTTGCGATTAACAGTCGTACGCTCTAACCGACTGAGCTAAGAGAGCAAATTTATTGGGAAACACACTACCCCTCACACTGGTGATGTTATATACATATTCCACCACCAAACATATACGTCTGTTAATCTTTATATCTATTTATTACAATATATTTTTGTATATGAATTATATTATGAATAGTCCATTTGATAATAACACACATAGTATCCTTTATTTAGAACCTTTTCTGAATACTTTTCATAAAACATATCAGAATATAATCACTCTGGATTCTATTCCGGCGGGACCTTTGGCAGAGTTGGTTACTCCTATTTCCAACAATAAACTTTCGCCATTTCAACAAATGAATTCTATATCTACACAACCGGGGTGTATGAATGTCCTTTTACGATATCCCAAAACATCAATAGGGTCGGTATCATCTATCAAAAATAGCGATTATTTTATGGGTGCCGATGATATTCCTTCTATTTTTTCTTATTTGAGTTCGAATGGGTATACAGTTGATACACAACTCACAAAGATGTTATTTAAAAGTGATGTAGTGAATGGTTCATCACAAAATCGACTATCTGGTAATAAAAAAATGATTTGTATGATACGTTATTCTACTTGATTTTTCTTGATTTTATTATATAGCGATGCCTTCTTATAGTAAATCATTATTCACGAATGATAGTCTTCCTACTAATGAACGTTCATTGATTACCCCAATTACATTATCATTTGCGAGTGCTTTACAGTTTGTTTCCACAGCATCAGCACAAGAATTAGGGTTCTTAACCGTAGCATACCTTGATATTATTCGTTTTATACAAGCGAATTATAGTAGTAAAATCGCAAATCGCCAATATGAAAATATACCTACGGATTATAACCAATTTACTAGTATTGTTTCTACATTGAACGAGATGAGAGCGAAAACTGCTAATAATACGATTCTATTATTACTTCAGATTGCCGAGGATTCGATTCGAGGCGCTTTCAATTCATTAGCAATATATGGTGATAACTTGTTACTTGAAATCGAAAAAGCAGATTTACAAAAACAAGTTCAAGAAATTATTACAGAACAAAACGTTGAAACAACCCAATCTACTATATCTACAAGCACAGTAACCATTACACAAACATTTCAGTTGGCTGCTGTATTCAATTATTATATACGTATTTATGGTTCTCCGGTTGTAGGGGAAGGTTTTGACCCAGTTAAAATCGCTTTCCTTATTTATATTTTAGAAGAAAATGGCATTGACCCTTATTCTTAAAAATTGATTTTTTATTGTTATTTTAATATTATCAAAATAATAATGTCATCTCCTTATTGTAAAACTTGCCATAATGCTGGCAAATCGTATACGGAATATACTAATCATTGGACGAGGGATAAACCCGGACCCGATGGAACTATAATTTGTCCTACTATTTTGAATTCTCTTTGTTCTTATTGTAATGAAGTAGGTCATTGGAAAAAGTATTGTCCTGCCCTTATACGTAATAAAAATTATTACGCCAGTAATAAAAATACGTGGGCGAATAGACTTAAGAAACCAGTTCCACGTTCTACTCCAAATTTACCTTTGGTTGCTCCTTCTAAACACGATTCGAATATGAATACTGATATTGATGTTTCGGTTACACCACCAAGTGAAGATAATACCAGACCCCCATCTCCAGATTATCCACCACCGGCGGTTTATCCACGTCCGGGTATTGATTTTGAAATATTATACTATTAAAATAAAGTTATCATAATACAAAATAGATATAAATATATTTTCATAGTATCTATATCTCTTTTTTATTATGATAACTAGAACTAACGTTTGCTCTTTTTTGAAGCGGGCATATTCATCTACGTCCGTTTTGTTGAAAACTAAAAAGACGAATAAACTCCACAATGAATTATTGGAAAAGACATTTCATCAAAAGATTACTTCATATAACCCAAAATCTGAACTACAACATAAGTATGTATCCGCTTTGAATGATGATAATTCGCCGATTGTCATTTCCTTGGGTCCGGCTGGATGTGGAAAGACGTTTTTTGCCTGTATTTCCGCAATTCATTCTTTAAAGAAGGGTATTACAAACAAGATTGTTATTACTCGCCCGGTTGTCCCTGTTGAAAATGAAGATATTGGATTCCTACCGGGGGATATTCAGCATAAAATGGACCCTTGGACTCGACCTATTTTCGATATTTTTTCCGAATTCTTTTCACAAAAAGAAATAAAAAGTATGATTTCGAATAGAGTTATTGAAATTTCTCCATTGGCTTATATGCGAGGAAGGACTTTTAAAGACACTTTTATTATTGCGGATGAAATGCAGAACTCTACCCCCTCACAGATGCTTATGTTATCTACCAGAATTGGCGAGAATTCAAAACTCGTTATTACTGGAGATCTTAAACAAAGTGACCGCAATAATCAAAATGGATTGTTTGATATTATTCAGAAAATTAAATCATATTCTGCTTCCAAAAATAATATAAATATTTCTATGATTGAAATGGATATACACGACGTTCAACGTTCTCCAATTGTGAAACAAATTATAGACATTTATAGTTTTAAAGAAGAAAATAAGACTATGAACCCACCACGTAAATATTCTACCAATACTGCTATTGATTTTCATGATATTACAAAGTATTATTCACCAAGCACATATTCAATTACTAGTTATAGACCATGGACGTTGGATGTTAAATAAATAATTTTTTAAATCATATAAAACATTGTTTTTATTACTATATATCATTATGTCTACTAACCATTCTAATTTACTTACGTGTAAATGTGGCAAAACATACAAAACGAAACAACCTTATATTAAACATATGCATAAATGCCAAGCCAATTCCGATAATACGGATAATACTGATACCGCATCTACGGTTTCCGATGATGATAATGATAATGACAATGACAATACCAATGAAGAGCCTCCACGGATTAATAGGAGTTTGGCTCCAGATGCTGAATACTTGGCACAAATAGATAATGATATGAGAAATGACCTTCAAGATTTTATGAATACGAAAGGACCTTACCCCGTTAAGGAACCTCTCGAGGGTGAAAATATTACAGTCAATACTCTTGTTATTGAGACACTTTTAAAAACGGTTTTATCACAAGTATTGTTACATCATCATAAACATACTCAAAGTATTGCGGAACAAAACGCAAAACTCATCGAAGAAAATAAAATGCTTCTGCGTATGGTGAGAACTCTTGTTTATAACAAAAATAATATTAAATTTGAAGTTGATATTGAAAGTGATAATAATAGCGATAATAATAGTAATCAAGATATGAACGACGATGTTGATAATAATGACGATGATAACAGCAATACATCGAATGATGGCTTTTGAATAAAAAAATAATAAGTGGCATTACTTCCATTTATTATTTTTTGATTTTTTTGACTGTCTATTTTTTGTAACATATTTTTTAAGGTTATACTTTCTCTTACATGGTAACTTACCTAATCCTGGATTCTCTTCTACGAAAGGTCTTGTTGTATTCGACATTTTATGATATATTTTATCTACGTATAATCACCAACCGTATTATCATCATACATAAAATCATTTTTTATATGTTCGATTAACAACTCTTGGATTTTTGAATACATTTTCCATTCTTATAATTTGCTTGTAAAATATTTATATACTAATATTTGGGGGTGTTTTTCAATATTTTGTAGAATTATAGGTAAATCGTTACGAACAAAATTACATTCACCTTCTTTATTCCATTCTACTTGAAGTGTCTTTATTTCTACACCACATTTCCATGCATCTATTACTGCTTCCTTATATACCAAATCGATATTTGATGGTTGAAACTGTTTTACATCTGTCCTCTGAATGATAAAACATAATATTGCCCTTTTTTCACTTGTTGTTACGATTTCTTTTAATTCGTTTATATGTTTCAATGCTCTTGGACTTACCACATCTGTGCTATTCTTTCTGTATCCGTCTGGAAAATATGATATTTTTTCATCTTGCTTTGCTTCTTCTATTTCCTTTTTGTAATTCTTCTTCTCTTTCTTGGGGACATCTACGTAATCTGCTAAGGGAACGCTTTTGATTTCCATCACAAATTCACGTCCGTTTTCATCTATTCCTGTAAAATCAAATCGGGAATTCATTAATTTGGTTTCTCTTCTATACGATTGTATGTTTGTCAAACCTTCTACACAGTTCTTTTGAAGACATAATTCGGCTATGGTTTCTCCTAGTTTGGGATTTATACCTATGATTATTTCTCGTTCTGGATTTCGGTCTTCAGACAATATTGCTAATTCTACACGATGAGAACATTTGGTTTTTCCACTTGTTAATTCTGATAATATCACTTTCTTACCTTTCTCTGCTAATCCACAACAACCCAATGAAGGTGAATGACACAGGTCTTCCTCTTCATTATCTTCTATTTTTATGTCCGCCACATAAGGCGTCTTACATACCTTTGATGGACGACTTGTTATCAAACCCTCTTTCACGCCACTTAAACTGAAAAGATACATTGTTGTTATTGTTGTTGTTGTTGTTATTTATTTACTTATATTTAACTATAATATTTTGTTTATCAATTTTATAGCAGTATGAAATGGGATTTTACTAAGTGGCCTTTTGAATGGTCCTATCATAGTGACGATAATATTATTTCTTCTTATTACCCTATTTATGATGAACCCGATGATAAACCGGATAAATCTTGGTCTTCATACATTTGTAGTTTCTTTTGTTGCTTTTCAAAATAATTATGTTTTTATATTCTATATTATGGACTCTGTTAGTTCCCATCAATTTCATATGTATTTCCATAGCACTATACGTAATATTGGTGTATACACTACATTAGCATATGGTTCTTTAGCTTATTCACGAGCATATAGAGGACAAAATTCCATTTATGACGTTGTTCTCATTTTTATTAGTATCGCATTTATTGCTATTGCTTTCTTTATTAATTACATGTTACATCAGGATATTCAGTCTTTCATTCTTAAAAACAAGGATACTGAAGCACAACAATTACTACATATTTCACAAGCCATTTTTGGCATTCATACTATTCTCGTCTTACTTGGGTTCTTTACTTTTTTACGTTCTATAAATATGGTTTAAAATAATAGAGTTTTCCATACTTCGGCACGGTTTTTCCAACTACAACGTTCAGCATATTCTTTCCCTTTTGTTCTCATTTCTCGTTTTGTTTCTTCTGTTAGATTCAATAATACATCTATTTCATCACCCTCTTGTACTTGTATTCCATATTTATCTATTGTATATGGCAAACCTGCTTCTGGATAATATATACAAATCACTTCACTCATTAACATTTCCAATGATACAATACAAGACGTTTCTTGGAAATTATTACACGTGTATAACCAATATTCCGCTTTGTTTGTTTCTTCATACATTAATTCGGGACTTAGTTTACCCAAATAACGAATACTATTATCACTATCTATTTTCCTTTTTAGTTCTTCTTCCCTTTCGTTTGTAGGGAATGGGGTATATGTCGAAATATGTAATGTCGCATCTGGTATTTTCTTTAAAATACTCGACCATAGTTCTATCAATCTGAATAATCCTCTCTCCGGACATGATGTATAAACGAATCTATTTTTTATCTTTTCTATATTTCTTCGGATTTTATCTGGTATAATACCATTATTTATTATGGATATTTTGTTTTTCAATACTGGATATATCTCCGCATATTTATCTTTATGCCATTTTGTTAAGCATACGACTCCATTGATATAATTATCCCATTTTTTCAGAATTATATCACTTTCCATATTACTACCATAAGGTAATAAATACGTGTCATGAGCCCAGATATAAGACCTATAAAACGAACATTCTTTAAACATTTCATAAAACGCAATATATCTCGATACGATTACAGTATGAAATGGTATTTTTGTAATTAAATCATCCAGATTACATAAATGAATGTATTGAATGTTTTCCATTGTTTCTTCTTCTACATCCCCCGAAATATATATATTGTATTCTTTCGGTAAATATTGTGTTATATATGCTACTGCGGTTTCTGAACCACCCAATCCTTTTTTTAACATTGTCGTGTAATTCCATTTATCATAAGCGAATCCGGTATAAATTAATATGTTTTTTGAATTCATACATTCTTCTTTTGAAAATTTACTCGGTTTCATTGTTACAGCATTTGAAGTATATTTATTTGTATTTATTCCGTTTATACTATACACGTTGCTAGATAAGAAATCATATGTCGATAAATGATACCCAGACCTGTGTAAAAACTCCATATATTCATTTGCCAAATTTATAAAGTATGTCCGATTTTCTTGAATATAAGGCAGATAAAATTGTAAATTATAAATAACATTTCGTATATACCATTCATTTATCATTTTTTGCTTTTTTATGAAAATTATCTCATACATTCTAAGACCACACTTTCGATCTTTTATTCTGTCAGCAATAATAATCATATAGTATGGAACGTAAAAATTATATCTATTCGGGTCAGCAAACTGCTTTGTTGATAAATCCATTGTTAAATAATTATTTTCATAGGAATCTTTTACTATTAAATAATAATTATACGCCACAGTATACATATCATTACAACAATAATGCACTAATAATTCATATAAACAATCTACACGCTCGGGATCATATTTGAAACTCTCTACCAAATAGTAGATTCCCGTCTCCTTTTCGTTTATTTTATTATAACAATCATATAGATTTTTACAAGCATCGTATTTTTCTTGACACCATTGTTTCTCGTGACTCAATACGATTTTATACCATTTTATTGCTTCTTTGGGATTTCCGTGATCTCGGTAACTATTCGCACAATAATATGAATAACGCATATATAAGTCGTCGTTTTCACTTTTCGCTTTCTTATATTCAGACTCTAATAGTAAAGCATCTTTTAAATATTTATTTGGGTCATTGCTACGAGAACCACTTCTACCTGATACTACATAATAATCTCCTTCCAATGTTGTTAGACCCAATGTTGGTTCTAAACAAGATAAATATTCGTGTATTACTGAAAAAAAGGCAAACTTTTTATGATTGTTTATTAATAAACTACGAGCATATGTTATATCCTCATGAGAACCTATTTTTATTCTATATTCATCATACTCCACCTTAGTAGGCATTACTATATTTCCTTCTATTTTATCATCAGCATCAAATATAAATAACAAATCGGTTTTTTTGTAAGCACGTTTTAACGCTAATGAACGATTGTGCGCGAAATTTTTCCATTCGTCTATATATAGTTCTCCTCTTATACCTTTTGTTTCGAAGAATTCCTTTATTATTTCTTTTGTATTATCACTCGAACCAGTGTCACATATTACCCAATAGCTAAAATGGATTTTTTCACACAAGTTCTCTAATGTCCTGCGTATTATACTTGATTCGTCTTTTACAATCATATTTAAACATACTGTTGGACTATTCATTATTATTTATAGTAACTATTATTATCTCTATATTGATTTTTTTCATAACACATCGAGAACATTGACATAAAATGATGATTTTCCTCCGTTATTAACGATATTACAATAAATCTTACAATAATACATTTGACACGATAAAAACATACTTTCACTTTTTGTCATTTTCGTTTTACACTTTTTATAACCAAATTTTTATAGAAACATCGAGAACATTGACATAAAATGTATAAAAGATACCCGTATTTATACATTTTTTTGACACTTATCAAAAACATTGAGAACATTTCGCAACAATATAAAGTTTGATTGTTATATTATAATAGATTATGTCGGATTTTTCTTATTTTTCCAAGAATATTACTCAACAATTCACCCAAAATGAAAAGAAATCCGATGGTATTTTCTTTACACCACCCAATATTATTACAAATATTATCGAACGTATCAAATTAATACCGGATTTCTTGGTTCGCAGCATATTAGAACCTTCTTGCGGTTCTGGTGAATTTTTTCATTATTTAAATAATAACTTCGAGAACATTGACATAACTGGAATCGAAAAAAATACACGTATTTACGAACAAATTCAACACAAATTCATCGAGAACAATAACATTTCGATTTTCCATAGAGACTTTCTACAATGGGATTTAATCAATGAGAACAAATTCGATTTAATTATTGGTAATCCGCCCTATTTTGTTGTTAGCAAATCCGAGGTTGATGAAAGTTTTTACGATCTTATTGATGGAAGACCTAATATTTTCGTTCTTTTTCTTATTCACGCTTTACAAAAACTACAAGACAATGGTGTATTAGCATTCGTTCTTCCTCTTAACTTTATTAATTGTATTTATTATTCCAAAATTCGAAAACATATATATGAGAACTTTGCCATTATTGATATTCTTGAATGTAATGACGATAACTTTATGGATACCAAACAAGATACTCTTATTTTTATTTTACAAAAGAAACTTGATAAAAGTGAGAACAATCGATTTGCTTTATTGAAAAATAACGATATTGTTTTCAATACACCCTCTAAACTTGACCTCATTAGTAACCTCTATCATGGTGCGGTATCACTTTATTCTATGGGATTTGATGTAAAAGTTGGAACAGTGGTTTGGAATCAATGTAAAGATATATTGACTGATGATGATACCAAAACTCGTCTTATTTATAGCGGGGATATCAAAAATAATTCTTTAGATTTGGTTAATTATAAGGACCCCTCCAAAAAGAATTATATTATGAAAGACGGACATACCGGACCTATGTTACTTTTGAATAGGGGATATGGTAAAGGAAAATATACATTTTCATATTGTTTGGTTGATATGGATACGCCATATTTGATTGAGAACCACGTTATTTCGATTCGCTTCCGGGGTTCTATTTCTAGAGAACAATTAATAGAAAAGTATAATAAAGTTATTCAGTCTTTTTGTAATGAAAAAACGAAGACATTTGTTGAATTGTATTTTGGGAATAATGCTATTAATACTACTGAATTAAAACACGTTCTACCTATTTATGTGTAAATGGATTTTATTATGAATTAACTACTTTCATAATAAAATCATACTGTATTATCCATATTATCATAAAACTTCGGATTATTATTATCCCACGTAAAAATTGGAGGATTAAAGCTAAAATTCACATAACCGAATGGTTTTTTACCATTCCATAATCCTATTTTACAACTATGATCGTTTCCTATGCTACCCCAACCAAAATCACATAAATACAATTTGTCATTCAATATCAAAAATTCATCATATAATTTTATATCATTATGCTTTATATTATGCTCTTTTAAAGTTTTTTCTATATTTTTCATTTGATCTAATATTTTCGCACTTATTGGCATTGAGTTATATTTCTGTTTCCAGTTATATAAAGAAATACCACAATAATTCATCATCATTATTTTTGTATCTTTGTCATATTTTATTAACTTCGGTGTAAAATTACAAACATCATTTAAATAATCCAATAAATATACTTCTCTTTCAAATACATCATATTCTAGAAATTCTGTTATCCTTTTAAATACATACTTATTGTCGGTTGTTATATAGATATTTGAAAAATCCGTATCTTCATTTACTTTTTTATATGTTTCATATTTTTTTCCATTTACATTCACTTCGTTTCCTTTTATAGTTATAGTTGCTAATTTATCTTCTGGTAACATTATACTTTATACCTCGTTTAATTTTTATATTTATTACTTTTACTTATTATATAATGAACGAATTACATATTATTATTGATTGGACTTGTCATTTCGATGATATAAAATCAATTATAAAGAATTACGATTTAGAAATTAAAAATACTATTTTTCATCCCACATTACCTAATAAAAAGGAAGTATTATCGGCATTTTATAATGCTATTGTTGATGATTTTCGTGGCGAAACACCTTTCAATATATACATTATTAATGATAACGAACCTATATACGATTATAGAAATACTTCCAAAGGTATTCGGATTGTAAATACTAAGTTGTTTGATATAAAAATGCACCTAAGAAGTATTGTCGGAGGATATAAAATACACGCTACAGATAATATACAAGAAACCAAAAATAATTTGCGCTGTTTAGGACTCTTCGATACACTTTACAAACAGACTGTTTTTAATGATATTAATCACGTTTTTGATACATTGAACTCATGTCCTAAGTTAGAATGGATGGTTATGCGAAATTTCGAACAAATGCCTGATAATTTACATATTGACGAACATCTTGATATTGATTTATTAGTTAATGATTATTTCCTTGTCAAAAATTTACTTGACGCTGATAGTGCTACTGATTATATATATGAAGATGGAGGATGTAGAATATTGAACTATGTTTATATCAATAATAGCAAGGTTTTATTTGATTTTAGATTTATTGGAGATAATTATTACGATATTCAGTTTCAAAAGGATATGATGGCTAGTAGAATTCCATATCATAATTTATATATACCTAACAAATGTTATCATATTTTTTCTTTAATATATCACGCCATCATTCATAAACCTGCTATCTCTGATACTTATACATCAGTATTTATGTCATATGGTATAGAACGACAAGATATAAATAAACCTTTTTTAAAAGTCGTCTTGGATACTTTTATGAATAACCATAATTATAAATATGTAAAACCTGAACCTTCTGTTGGGTTTTTTATTGAGTAATTATTCACTTGTAAAATTGAAACCTATGATATTATAACTATGATTTACATAATTATAATATGAACGCAAAACACGTAGTTCAAGTTTTTAAATCTGCTTTTATTCACAAATCTCCAAAAACACCATTGGGAAGATGGACTATACATGATAATCTTTTACATACTAAACTTAAAATTAATTATGCTAACGAAGACCACTGTGGAACTTGTGCCGAATATATTATTCAAAAACAACACATACAAAAAGATAAACTTCAAGAACAAAAAATAAACGATGAATACATATTTATGATGGGTATTGAGTCTACTCCAGATCTTCCTAGGGACATTTCCTAATTAGTTTGCATATTACATTTCGAGCAATATCTATAGGTATCTCCATAAGGTCCATCTTCACTTTCAGTTATCCAATCGTGACCTCCTGTGCTATAACAAAATAAATGTTTACTTTTTGTCAATCTTACTATATTTGAATCTATATTGTTTATCATTTTCTTATATTCATCCTTTTCTTTTTGTAATTGTTGTATATCTTCATTATATTGTTTTATAGTATCCATTTTGTTTATTTTATTTGTATCCATCTAAATCATTATAAAATATTATATTATTTTATCGTTTTATAATCTGATAATTTTGTGTAACACCTTTAACGAGAGGCTTTTAACGAGAGGCTTTTAACGAGAGACTTTTAACAAGAGGCTTTTAACGAGGTTTATTGAATGGATATACTTTACATTTTAACATACTGTGGTATTGAGAATTGTATATAATTTATACTGTTGTATTTTAAAATATAACCATCAAATGGTAAAATAACAGCATATTACCATATAATACTTATCCAGAAATGAGTGACATATTGATAATCGAGTAGGATATTGATTTTTGAGAAAATCCCCCCCGGTATGGTCCATTATTACAGCCCTTATTAACTACCCCGCCCAGTATGGTCCATTATTACTGCCCTTATTAACTACCCCCCGTATGGTCCATTATTACTGCCCTTATTAACTACCCGCCCCGTATGGTCCATTATTACAGCCCTTAGTATAACCCTTGTGAATAAGGTCCTTGCGATAAACCATAGCATATGCGAATAACCGATAGAGGACAATAAAAAAAGGTCTT
>Ga0181570_10003498_pt1 | contig 11912 bp, 20 predicted proteins | sample 101ome_18_FD_148667 | JGI IMG/M metagenome (GOLD analysis project Ga0181570, IMG submission 148667) | Coastal salt marsh microbial communities from the Groves Creek Marsh, Skidaway Island, Georgia - 101406AT metaG (spades assembly) | ecosystem: Environmental > Aquatic > Marine > Intertidal zone...
AAGATATTTTTAGGGACTTGGCCTTCTTATTTACTTTCTTATCAATTAGGAGAGTGAGTAACCCGTTTTCGAATTTAGCTTCAGTTTTGGTACCATCGTAATCAGCACCAACTGTTAAAACTAAATCGATATCCTTTACGAAACGAGATTTTTCCTCTCCCTTCTTTGCTTTAACTGTAATTTCTTCTTCAGTCACATCTACTGTAATATCCTTTGGATTGTGTCCAATAGTGTTAACTGTAACTTTTTGTTTACCATTATCTAAAACTTCCACATCAAAAGATGAATAAGATTTAGTTTTTACTGGTGTGTTAAAAAATGAATCTGTAAAGATATCATCAAATAATCTGTTGTTAATAGTGTAAATCATAATTTTGCCTTTTTTAAATTAAACATTTACCTATTATATTACCAAATCTATACCAATATATTTTTTATGACAATATGTCAGTTTTTACATGACACATACTGACAATGTGTCATTTTTCTATTTCTTGTTTTGTGAGTGCTCTATATAAAATTTCTAATTCTTCTTCTGATGTACAGATTCCCAATCCAAACATATCTTCTATTTCAACAAAATATTCTCCTTTTTTTATTCCTAAATCTGAATAATCATCATTTGCACATGATATTAACACAGGTACGTTTTCGTCAGGATTATCTTTAGGTAATGGTAAATACCAATAATAATATTCTTCTACTTCATCACCTTGTTCATCTTTTTCTACAACCATTTTCCAACCTTGTCTTTCAAAGGTTTCTTCTGTAATAGGTGTTAAAGGCCAAATATCCATTAATCTAAAACTATGTTAAGGGTTTGTATGATATCCCATTCATTAACTCTAATAATCAATGATAACGTATCAGTTCTCATACTATATATCGGTGCAATCACATTTGATATATAAGGGTCATCTGGTGTTGCCCAAGATGAAAAGTTAGATGTTTGTACATCCTCTCCTTGGTATTCCCAAAACAAGTTTGAACTAAATGAAACTTTAGTTGGTTCAAATATACTTGTAACCATTCCATCAACTCTGTGAATAGTTTGGTTTGTATTTGGATTTAATTCTAAATGATAATAACCATTAGTATCTTTATTTAGATTAGGCATCATTACCAATTGTGGTTCTATAAATAAATCATCTGCTTTGGTACATGATGCTGCCATGAACATCAAACCCATCATAATGAATAACATTATATAATCAAGTATTCCTAATCTATCGTTTTTCATAAAAGGTAATCTAATATACTTTGCCAGTTAGGAAACTGACCTTCTTTACCATTCTCCCAATTCGTACCGAACTGAAGAAGTTCTCCACTAAACTCACCGGCACCATTCTTGGTTCTATCATCAATAAGATAATCACCTAACAACAAATCTTTTCTGTGAGTAACAAACATCTTTTTGTGAAACAAATCACCGAAGTAATCTTCTATCCACATTCTCTTATCACCAGCGGAACCTGCATTACCCCATGGGGCTGAAGTTGCGATAAATAAATCATACTTACCACTTTCGTGTAATTTGTTAATTGCCTCGATAGCTCCCTCAACCGGTGGCGGGTTTCTAAATAAACCTTGTATGTGGTCAGGAAACTCTTTGTATCTCTCTACTAAATGTGGATGTTTATCATACCAATCTTGAATTGCAGCACCAAAATTAACTATCACACCATCCATATCGATGTAAACTATTTTTTTCTTATTTGTCATATCACTTATTTACATTGTAAATATACGAAAAATATTTCATATATCCTAATTATTTTATAGAAAATTTATTATTAATTAGCTCCCAAATAACTACATCACCGTGATTTATATTAGTCCTCATATCAACAATACCATCATTGTTAAAATCACCAATATATAATCTTTCTACAGCTCCTCCATCAAAATAAAAATTATTAGAAATATAATTATCTGTTACATCTTCAAATACGTTATTTGTATTTTTTAGTATTTGTATATAGTGCATATTATAATCTCTTGTTCTTGATAATATAATATCTAAATCACCATCTTTATCCAAATCATAAAAGTTCATATCTAACACAGTAGTAAATTCTTTTATTTTTTCAGATAAAGGTAGTGATATCATATCATTACCAAAACCATCAGATGAATTTAACCATATATAGGAACCTAATAATTCACCATGATTATCGTGTTCTTTTTCAGCATCACCACCTAAAACAATATCAACATATCCATCATTATTAATATCAATTGATTCTAATGAAAATTTTGCAATCGTCCATTCCATTGGAATATTAACTTCTCTGTAAACAAAACCATTTTCATAATTAAGAATAAATGATTTAATACCACTATTTGGTGATAATAAAATTACTTCTGACTTACCATCATTATCTATATCTGATGATGTTACACTATGCCAGTAACCTACTAAATCAGTTAATCTATGTTCTTCAAACTCTCCATTTTGCTTATTAATTAGAGCAATAGGATATTCAAACCAAGATTGTCCATAATCTAATCCATGACCTGCGAAAAAAACATCAGGATAAGAATCACCATTAAAATCCGCAACAATTCCTTTTCTTCCATGAATCAATCCTTTGAATTTATTACTATTATTAGTATCTAAAGTTAGATTACCATTTATATCTCCTAAATAAAAAGTAATATTATTTCTTTGAATAATACCATTAAATGAGCTCATATAATCAGAGTCGGTATGGATAAAATCCATAAAACCATCATTATTATAATCTAATATTACTCCATCACTTGGGTATTCAATACCATACATTAAATCACTTGAATTTTTAAATAAGTCTGGAATTTTATTTTTATATGAAGTCAATGAGTATTCTATATTTTTGTATTTAGAATAAACATATTCAACGTTATCAATATTTTCTGTATTTATTTGGGGTTCGGTAATATCTTCTTTAGAACATGAAAATAAAGATAATAATATTATTAAATAAAAACTATTCTTCATTCTTTTTGAGATGATGTTGAAATCCTAATATAGGCGTGTAATTTGCCTTGTCAACCATACTTTTTACAAGTACTTCTCTATTATATACCATATTTCTTGTAAGTTCAAGTAGTTCAGTATCAAATTCATTATTTACCCATCTTGTAAATAGTTTTGTTAAAATTTTTGATTCTATTTTTTGAATTATATTTCTCATATTACTTGTGATTTACTTATTAGTGTATTTACCCAACCTAATCCAAAGTTGTTATGCCAAACTTTAAGTTTAATAGTACCATTTAGTAATTCATCAAAATCACATTGGTAGTTTGTATCAAGAACGATACCTTCTTGGATATCACCCCATTTATTTTTAAATTTTACTTTATCGTTTACTTTTATCATATTTTAACTATTTTAATGTCATTGTTATCAATTCAAATTCTTCGTTGGTGATTATACCTTCCATAAGAGCTAAATACTCTTTCGATACATCTCTACCAGTTATTTTATTTATTATTATCATATCTTATCTGTATAAAGTTACTATTGAACCAAATTCATCATCAAAAACTTTGATTAAGTTTTCGTAATCAGAACTTTTCATTTTTTCTAACATTTGTTTTCTATAAGAATCACTAAACTGTAATTCCTTAGCCCATTTACTAGCTAATCCTAAAAGGTAAAAAGCATTACCTTGAGGTCCTGTCAAATCGATTTCGATTCCTTTATTTTGGGTTTTTTTACTTTTAATCATATCACTTATTTACATAGTAAATATACGAAAAAAAATCGAGAAATCCAAGCAAAAAGTGGATTATTTTTAAGAATATTCGTTAAGTAATTTTAACAATTCATCAAGAGCTTCATGTCTATGATTATCTTTTAAAGATACAGAGTAAACATATTGAGATGGTTTTAATTTTGCAACCTCGTGTATAGCTGAATCGTTTGGAAACTTTAAATCAATTTGTTGTGGGTCACCTGTAAGAACCATAGTTGAACCTTTGCCTAATCTACCCAATACCATTCCAAGTTGTTGTTTAGTTAAATTCTGAAACTCATCCACAATCACACAAGCGTTCTCAAATGTTCTACCTCTAAAGTGAGATAGTGATACTAACTCAATGTTTTCATCCGATTCCATCTTTTGTAAGATAGTTGGTTTATTGTAAACCTTTCTCATATTAGAACGAATTGGAACTAGCCAAGGCTCCATCTTTTCATCAAGTGAACCTGGTAGGTATCCATTATCCTCATTTGATACTGTTGGTCTTGTTATAACAATTCTATTTATTTGTCTTGTAAAGAACATATCTAATGCAACTTGTACTGCAAGAAGAGTTTTACCACTACCCGCTTTACCCAATAAAAAATTATATGGGTGATATAAAATATTTGCCTTTGCATCCTTTTGTTCTTCTGAAAGTGTTATGTTAAACTTAATCTTTCCCTTTGGTGGGTTCTTTTTTATATTAGGTTGTGCCATTTTATTTGTATATTACATTCGTGTATATCCACATTTTTCTTGTACTCGAATACTATTTAAATTCCAATCATCAACTTTACATTTAAGTTTATCTATTTTTAATTCTTGTGCTAAAAATAACATTGATTTTTTAAGTTTAAGTCCCCATCCTTTATTAGAATACTTTTTTGATACATAAAGATTATGTGTGTGTTTATTATTGTAATCTAACCAATTCCAACCACATATTTTATTATCAATAATTAATACAAGTAGTTTCCAATTGTTTTGAAGTCTATCTTTAGCTATATTAATTGTCCACATATCATCCCATTCTATTTCAGAATTAAATGTATCTATTCCTTTTTGCAAATCGGTAAAGTTATTATTGAACAAGAAAATATTATCAGAATAATTTTCTTGATTAGGGGGGTTGTCTATAAGATTGTATTCAAATTGTATTATTGAACTCATTTAATAAAACTTACTATTCAAGTATAAATATAAAAAAACCCACTATTTTAAAGTGGGTTTGTTATTTTTATGATAAGTGTTTTAATTTAAACAGTTCAACAAATTTATTGTTAACGTTTGTTATATGTGTTCTTTCATCAGATGTTACATCTACTGAACGTTTTTCTCTTTTATCTGATTGTCTTATTTTTTTATAAACTTCTAATGCCATAATTTTATCCTTATTTATTATGTGCTACTATATAAGAAACACAATAGTTACTAATTCCTTCTACTGTAAAGTTATATACAGGTGTTGAAGCTTCTTTTGGTTCAAATCCGATTTCCACTATTTCTACCCATTTTCCTTCTTCTGTAATATCATCAAACTTAACAAAATCTCCCACTTCAAGATTTAAAACTTCATCTTGTTGTGAAACCCAAGGTTCTTGATTTGTTAAAGGTGAGATTGCTTTCCATCCTTCTTTTGTTAAGAATGGATGTTCTGGTGTAAATTGGAATCCAGCATCTGAAGGTCCTTCTCCATCTCCAAAATCTACGATAAGTTTAAACACCCCACATTCACCATATCCTGCCGATTGACATCCTGCAAGGTGGTCTCCAACTGTATGACTATGGTCAATAGCGGTAACACTTGCTGTTACGAATCTATTATTTTCACTATCCCATCCTTGAACTATATCTCCAACAATAATATCTTCAATATTTTTATCTCCTGCTAGAGTTTGAACTTGAGTACCAGCCAAGAAACAAGTCTCCCCCCCACTATAAAAAGGGTTGTGAGATACTAATAATACACCAGCTGAATTAATAGTAAATGTATCATCAGTTTCCATGTTAAGTTCGTAAGTGTTAGTATCACCTTCGAAAATAACTAAATTATTTTCTACGATGTTTACTAAAGAACCTGTACTATCTAATAATTGATAAGAATCAGTTGTTAAATTGTAAGCATATTCAAATTCAATTTGGTCATCAGTTTGATTATAAACTAATAAAGGTAATGAACTTCCAACGAGTATAGATGAATCGTTTGATGAACTAATTTCAGTTAATACACCATATTGAACTGAAGCAGAATCTTTTGTTACAAGAGCCGAAGAAGTTACTGATGTTCCTTCTGGTAATGTATTTCCATCCAAAGACCAAGAAAATATATCGGATGCGTTATCAGTATCAGGTAAACCTGGTATATCAATAGATTGATATCTTGTATTAACAACTGTATCTTTTGCTTGTACAATATTTCCATTCACATCAATTAATTCAGATTCTTCCCAAACACCACCTTGATTTTTCCAATATTCTTTTGGCCAGTTTGTAGCAAATTCATATCTGTGTTTGTTTGCTACTATACCTGCTGTTTGTGATGAATCATATCCAATATCATCTGGCTTATCAACCCATGATTGTATTTTGTACATTCCTATGTTCATGGACGATAATTCGGTACCATATAGTATATTACATGCTCTATAAGAATGCATATAATCAGTACTATCCGAGGTATCTATGTAATTACTTATAATAAATCCATCCTCATACACATTTGATATAAAAGATGAATATCTATTAGCATCTGTTTCGCTTTCGTTTCCTATTTTATAGAAATTTAATTTTGGTCCGTCTACATCACTTCTCTTTAATGCAACATCAGGTACAATGTTAGAGTTAAAAGTTTGTGATAAATTATTATTTACATAATCTTCAGCAGAAGATGATACATAATGTGGAATTATATAATCCGTTTCTGAACCAGTAGCTTCTGTAAATAGTTTATACAAAGGAATTTCTGTTTTACAATACTCACTATCAAATATCGCCGCTTCATTATATGCCAATCTTAAAATAAAAATAGTATCAGAATCCGATACATCGGTTGGATATATAGTGTCTGCTGTTTCTAGTGTTGTTAAAAACGAACCAGTATAGTTAGATGTATCAAGTGATTCGGATAAATTACTTACTAAATACTGTTGGAAGTTTTTGTGAACAACATGGACTGTTTCAATTGATTCACTTAATAGTAAATCAACAAAAGGAGTCCAATCAAAATGGCTTAATGATGCAGATGGGAAGTCTGTATCGGTGTTAAGTTCAAGTAGTTTTAAGTCTCCACTACTATTTTTAACAAAATCGGATGAGTATAATGTACCTTTCATGAAAATATTTTCCTTTGTGTTTTTCTAATATAAATATATCAAATAAGAGTTTCCTTGACTTTTTTGATATTCTTTGTGGGTTTTTTTATTTTTTTTACGTTTTTTATAAATCGCTGAATCTCTGAACATTTTTTATATTGTTCTCTTACCTCAAACCAACTTAAACATAATTGTAGTAATTCAAGATATTCAGATTGTGGTATTCTTATAACTGCACCAGCATTTGGATGAATTAATAATACTATTTCTTTTCGTTTTTGTTTGCAATATCCATTGTGAATATTTGAAGCAATCTGCCATAATACATCATCTCCTCTTTGTTCTAAAAAAGATTCTGCTCGTGGATTAGATTTAACATCTAAATATCTTCTCCAATTAACTGTACTAAATGCTCTTTCTCTTCTCATAGTATTTTATCCAAATGAACCAAACATATCTCCAAGTGGTGCACCACTATAATCCTCGTTATAACTTCCTAATCCTACTTGCGATAATCCACCTTCGTTACTTAATGCTGCAAAACTATCAATTCCCGCATCATTATTATTTTGTTGTGTGAATTGACCTGTTCCTCCTACTGAAATATCACCTCCCAATCCATAACCAAAATCTAAATTCAAATTACCCAATCCAAAATCAAAATCAATTGGGTCAAGTTCGATTGGGTCATCAAATGTAAAATCAGATAAATCAATTTCAAAATCTTCTCCTAAATCTACTACTTCCTTAACCTCTTCAGATGGTATGGCCGGTATTGATTGTGATTGAGCATCTGGTCCGGATAGTGTTCCATCAAAATTAGTTGGGGCAAATCCTAATCCTGGATAAATTCCTGATAAATCATTTTCAGATGAATAAGAACCTAACCATGATTTTTTACTTCGTGAAGGGGTATTTGAATCGAAAACCCTTATTGGGGATGCTTCATATTCTTCTCCACTACCAGGATTTTGTATAGTTTGAGTTAAAGAACCGGCAGGGTCTCCATTATCATAGACACCAAAACTACCAAATGTTGGTATCGCTGGGTCTGTTCCATCTTTACCATCAAGTAGATAATTTATAAATTTAAGAATCTCATCATCACTTTCACCCAATTTACTTTTAGCTCGAACCTCTGCATATTTTTCATCTTCTATATTGGCAAATGGTGATTTATCAATTGGCATTAAACCAATATCTCTTGTATCAATTCTTGCTACAGAAGTACGGTGAATATATGGGTTTCCATTTTGTTGTTGTGATAACCATCTTGAGGATGCATAACGAGTACCATTTACTTTTACTATAAATGTTATGTTATCATATGGTACACCTCTAACTCCACTAAATCCTCCACCTGGTACAGTTGCACGAGAACCAAGTTCTCCTACGAGTGTTTTACCACTATAAGAACCATAATCGTTTACGAGTTGTGATATTGTAAGTGCCATATACTATAAATATATGGAAAAAAATTACTTGGTAAGTTGTTCGTATGCCTGATGAATAGAACCATGCATATCTAATGTTCTATCCTCTTCTTGGAGTTTACGTGCGAGTTTCCAAACTTGGTCTGTTATTCCGAGGGAATGAGATTTGTGTAGAAGTTCTTCAGTAAATTGTTCGTTTGTCATAACGAATATAAGTATTACATTCCTGCGAAATTATCATCATAAAAACAAACTTTAACACCTGCCTCTTCAAGCATCTCCCAACTACGTTCTGCGGATTCAGCCCATTTGATTCTTTTTGCTCCACCACCTCGTTCACAAAATATACGAACTATTCCAGCGTTTATGATTCCTCGTGCACAATCAGAACAAGGTACACCACATGATAGATACATAGTACAACCTTTAGTTGATACTCCTATTCTTGCTGCATTGTAAATTGCGTTTCTTTCTCCATGTTCAAACCAAAAGTATTTCTCTGGTCTTTCTTGACGTTCATTTTTATTGTCATTTATACCACGAGGAAATGAGTTGTAACCAGTAGATACAATTTCTTTATCCTTACCAACAATAATAGCACCTATTTGTGTGTTCTTATCTTTGGATTTCTTTTTAACTGTATGTGCCAGTTCTCTAAAATATTCTACCCATCTCATATAAATAAATATATATTAATTTACTATTTGTGCATCTTCTATATGATTACAAAATATAAAAAGATTTTGTCTGTTTGATTTAAACACAGTATCACATCCCAACCACTGCTTTACTCCTTGTGCATCTAGTATGCTTGTAATTGGATATCTTGCAACAATTTGATAAGGTTCATCATTAATATATTCGATTGGACCGCATTGGTGTGGATATCTTTTCATTACATATTCATTCTCAATCGATATGATTCCTTTTCCATTGTTTCTATTCTATCTATCAACTCTTTGTTGGTAGGAGGAATTAGTTTTTTAACATCTTCAATTTCATCACTTAATTTTTGGTTAAGTAAACTAACCATATTAGTTTTTACTTCTTTAAGTTTAGATTCTAATAGATTTATTTCTTCATTAATTCTTAAATGTAATTGTTGGTCAGTAACCGAAATTCTGTTGTTAGTTTCGTTGTGTAATGTATTTAATCTTTTTTTTAAATTTAAGATTTCTCTTGCTAAAAGAATTACACAGATTGATAAAGATACTATTAATATAGTTGTAATCATAATTAAAATGTTTAGTAGCCCCTAGGAGAATCGAACTCCTCTTTCCAGGATGAAAACCTGGCGTCCTAACCGATAGACGAAGGGGCCAAAACTTTCTTCTCAACAGATTGAAAAGAAAACTTCATTAGGTAACTGAAAAACAAATCACCTAATATAGAGTTTATTAGGAAGGGTAGTGCTAGTGTATAACACATTAGAAACCCTTCCAAAGTTTTTGGATAACCACCTAACCAAACTCCAAAGTTGGTGATTATGAAAAATATCAGAGATGATACAAGAACGTTACTAACTTTTATTTTTCTCCAATATCTACCCAATAAACTTATTAATAAAAAAGAACCATACACCCATAGTGTAATTCCATAGAAACCTAAATAGATATCTGATAGAATCATTGCCAGTAGGGGTAGGGATAATCCCAAGTATTTGTTTCTAAAGTTACAACCAAATAGTGCTAATGCTGTTATTGGTGTAACATTTGGTGGATGTGGTAACAACCTTACCAACACCGCCATGATAACAAACCCTAATAGTATGTATTCTCTTTTATTCACGCTTGACTGACAGTATTATAGATTCTCGTATTCAGTAATGAATTCGATAAACCAAGCAATTAACGTATATTCTTTAGCAGCGTTCCAAGCAGTTGTTAGTTCATCTACTAAAGTTCTAAAGTTAATTACATTTGTGTCTGTTGATGTATCGTAAAATGTACTTACTGCGGTAGTCATTGATGTTGTACCTGTCTTGATTGCGTTATCAAATAACCAATCTGCTTCAGTACTAATCAATCCTTTCAATACAGTTGCCGATACACTTGAAGAAGTTAAACCAATTGAGATTGAATCAATAGCGGCATTTAGATTAGTATCAGTAATCGTTGCAGCAACCATAGTATCAAGTTTAGCTCTCAATAATTTAAAATTCTTAAATGTTAAAATCTCAGCTTCTAATGCAGTAGCTTGTGCTTGTAACGTAGTAACTTGAGCCTCTAAAGAAGTTACACTTGCTGTAAGTGTTGTAACTTGTTCTGATAACGTTGTGTTACTTGTTGTTAGTGTTGTATTAGAAGTTGTTAAACTAGCAATCTGTGCATCTAAATCTTCTTTATCAGAAGTTAAAGTTGCAACTTGTGCTGTCAAATCAGCTACATCATCTGTTAATTCTTGAACTGTTGCGTTCTCAGCAGTTAATGTAGTGTTTGATGCTGTTAAGGTACTTACAGAAGCTTCTAACTCTTCAACTTCAGTTGTAAGGTCAGTAACTTGTGTTGTAAGTGCCGTTACTTGAGATGTCAATTCATTGTTATCAAATGTTAACTCATTGATTTGAGTTGTATATTGATTTCTAATGTTTTGTACATCATCGGGTGAGAACCAATCTGATTTCTCACAACTTACCACTAATGTCATAGCCGTAAGTAAAGTTAATAAAATTACTTTTTTCATAATTTAATTTAATTACATTAATTTATTTTAATGTAGTGGAGGATATCGGAGTCGAACCGATGACCTCTTGAATGCAAATCAAGTGCTCTAGCCAGCTGAGCTAATCCCCCATTCGAATATATAATTATATAATTCTATTTTTTTTTAAATTTAATCTTTTTAAAATACTTTTCGATAACACATTATGCCCTTCTTGTGATAGGTGTGATGTTTTACCATCTAGTAAATTTGATTTAGTTGACCAAGATAATAAAGAATATTCATCATTTATATTTAAAAAATTTCTTTTTCGTAATTCATTAATATCTGGTATTATATGAGGCCAGTATAAAAATAATATTTCGTTATCACTTGATTCAACTAATCTATTTAAATCATCCACATCATTTAATAAGTTATAAAAAGAATTTTTATCATCATAAAAATATTTTAAATACTGACTATAAAAATTAAAAAATTCTTTATATAGGCTATCATCTAATTCAGTATCTATCTGTTTTTTTGCACCATATGTACCAATTCCACGAAGAGTTCCCTTATGTGGGTTTTCAGTATCTATATCAAAAACAATATTACCATTTTTTAATTCAGGTATAATATTTACAAAGTTAGGTTGAAAATCTATATATCTATTGTTTACTGTACAATATAAACTTAACCTATGTAAGTGAGTTAATTGACAAATAAATAAAGTGTCATTTAAGCCGTTATCAATTTTTTCTCTTATTTGTCTTATTATAGATTTATTAGATTGA
>Ga0181570_10003504_pt1 | contig 11899 bp, 8 predicted proteins | sample 101ome_18_FD_148667 | JGI IMG/M metagenome (GOLD analysis project Ga0181570, IMG submission 148667) | Coastal salt marsh microbial communities from the Groves Creek Marsh, Skidaway Island, Georgia - 101406AT metaG (spades assembly) | ecosystem: Environmental > Aquatic > Marine > Intertidal zone...
CCGCCGCGCGTTCAACATCGACCGCGCTCTCGCTCCCGTACCACTCCACCGCGCGCGTCCCCCAACTCGTCCCTTCCTCGCCCCTAATCGTCCCCCCCGTCGTCGGCTCCATCGCCCTTCGTCCCTCCTCGTTCGCTCAACACTAAAACGCAAACGATCCGAACCGAATACCGATCCTCCGGTCGCGACCGCCGCGTCTCCTCGCCCGGTCCGCGTCGACACGACGAGACGCACGAACGAACGAAACGAGTGAAATCAAACCGCCGCGCGCTCGCGTCGCGTCGTATCGACGTCGTCGCCTCTCCACGCGCGCCTCTCCACGCGCCCGGGTCTCACGCCCGCGGTCGGCAGCGCGCACTCCAAATGTTACATTTACACAACGGGCCGATACCGAGATACCGATGATACATTTACACAACGGGCCCCGAGATACCGAGACACCGAATGATACATTTACACAACGGGCCCTAACGTCATCCGATCCGTCCGAAGCCCGCCCGCCCGCGCGCATGGTTGAGGGTCTCGTCGGTCGCCCGACCCGCATCGATCGACGCGACGCGGTTCTCCATCGGCGATGGCGGCGATGGCGGCGATGGCGACGACGCAGAGGGCGGTGGTCGGTGGACGAACGCGATGGGACGCGCGGCGACGAGGGACGACGACGAATGCGACGAGGGTCGTGGCCGTCGCACAGCGGGCGGCGTTTAGGATGGAGGGAAGCGGGACAGAGGACGCGATGGGACGACGGCGGCGGCGACGGGTCGTCGTCGTCGCTCGCTCGGCGTCGTGCGGGGGACACGGACACAGTCACGGAGGCACGCGGGCGAGGGACCCGGGGAGCCGGCGGAGCGCGCTGGACGGGGCGGCGGTGAGCTCGGACGAGGACGAGTTCGTGTCGCAGGCGGGGATGATGGCGAGCGGGTCGGTGGACGGCGTCGGTTTCGGTGGGTCCGCGGCGGAAGGGGTGCGGGGGGAGATCGTGCGGGCGTTGGATGCGGTGTTTAGCGCGACGGGTATCGGACGGGTGGCGGATTTCTTGAGGGGGAACGCGGCGGTGGCGGCGGTGGCGTGGGCGTTGTTTCTCGTCGCCGGGGTGTCGCACGTGGCGACGCACGTGGCTGCCGGTGGTGGTGGCGCCGTGGGCGGGGTGGAGACGGCGACGGCGGCGTTGGTGAGTAAGGTTTGTACGGTTTTGGTGTATGCGCTGGCGGGGACGCCAGAATTCGTTGACGTGACGTACGAGCTCGCCGTGGGTAACGTGAATATTCACGTGTTGACGACGCTCGCCGTCTTTGGAACCGTGATGCTTGGATGCGCGATGGAAGGGGCGCTCTTGCTCGTCTTGTTTGCGTCGGCGCACTTTGTCGAGGATCGGCTCACGCTGCACGCGAGAGGAGATTTGAAGGCGCTCTGGGGCACGGTGCCGACGACAGCGGAGGTTGTGACGCTCAACGCGGATGGAACGCCAGATATGAGCAGTATTCAAGAGGTTGCCGCGGCAGACGTTCTCGTCGGCACGACGGTGTTCATCAAGGCCGGGCAGCAAGTACCGCTCGACGGTGTCGTCGTTCACGGAAGCGCCTTTGTGAGCATTCAGCACATCACCGGCGAGGCTTTGCCAGTGATGAAGCGATACGGCGATGAGATTCCGGCTGGAGCGATGAACACGGATGGCGTGCTCGTCGTGCGAAGCCTGCGATCGAGCGAAGAGAGCACTCCGGCGCGCATCGCGCGGCTAACCGAAGCGGCGCAGCGGCGCCGGCCCAAGGTTTCGCGCATGTTGGATAGCATTGGCGATCGCTACAGCAAGGCTATTCTCGCCATCACATTTATTACCATGGCCATCGCGCCGATGGCGCTCGGCATTCCCTTTCTCGGCAGAGGTGGAGCGATGTACCGAAGCTTTGCATTCTTATCGGCTGCGGCACCGTGCGCACTACTCATGTCGCCGTTGGTGTACGTCGCCGCCATCGGCGCCATGGCGCGCAGAGGCGTGCTCATCAGAGGTGGTTTGACCCTCGATGCGCTCGCCGAAGTGGGCGCGGTCGCGTTGGACAAGACGGGCACCATTACCACTGGACAAATGAGCTGCACGAACATCACGCGGTTTGAAAACGGTGCGACTATTCAATCCGATCCGAGCGGATCATCCAAGGCGCTCGCGTACGCCTTGAGCCTTGAGCGAGGTTCTTCGCATCCCATCGCCGCCGCCGTGACGCAAGCCGCGCGAGGTATCAATCTTCCCGATGTTGGAAGCGTGACCAACTATAAGGTGGTCGCTGGAAGTGGCGTTGAGGGAACATTTAATGGCAGACGTGCGAGATTTGGCAGCGCCGAATTCGCCCTTGAGGTGTGCGACAACAGCACTTCTGAGTGCTCCGCCGCGGTGAATGAGCAAGAGGGTGAGGTGATTGCGGTGCTCGCCGTGGAGGGTGAAGACCCGGCGCTTTTCACGTTTACCGATACCCTCAACCCGAAGGCTCCAGAAGCTATCTCGCTGTTGCGGTCGGGTAAGTGCAGACAAAACTGGTGGGAGCCGGCGAATGCATCAAACGGCATGGAGTTGGTGATGCTCACAGGAGATAACGCCACGAGCGCGATAACCATGGCAGAAGCCATCAATCTCAAGCAAGAGGATGTGCATGCGGGATTGACCCCGTCGCAAAAACTCGAACTCGTCGAAAAGCTCAGAGAGCGGGTCAAGGAGAACAAAAACCCGCGCGTTGCCATGGTTGGCGACGGCATTAATGACGCGCCAGCGTTGGCGGCGGCGGACGTTGGCGTCGCGATTGCTTCCACCCCGAGCGATGCCGCAGCGAGCGCTGCGGACGTCCTCTTGCTCACCAAGGATGAAGGCGGTATCGCCGAGCTTCCGCAGTTGTTTTCCATCGCCGAGCGCACGCGACGCGTCTTGCGCCAAAACATTGCGCTCGCCGTTGTCTCGATTGTCGGCTCAGCCATCCCGGCGCTCTTTGGCGCTTTCCCGCTGTGGTTGGCTGTCTTGTTGCACGAAGGTGCGACATTAATGGTTGCCATGAACTCAGTTCGTTTGCTCGTCACCTTTGGTCGCCAACCATTGTCAAAGAGCACGACTCTCGCCCTCACAGCGTTCACCGTGTTTTGCTGCCTCGGCGCCGCGTACACGGTGTGCAGCGAAGCAATTGCCATCTGGATTAGTCACTTGCACGTCGCGCACTGGATCAGTGTTGCCGCTGCGTTCAAGTCTGCGTGGGCAGGCCTTTTAGCTGGCTGCTTGCACACTTTGACTGGGCCCGATCACTTGGCTGCGCTCACGCCGCTGACCGTCGGCCCGAGCAGAGCTCAAAACGCCCTCATGGGCGCTCTGTGGGGCTTTGGCCACAACACGGGTCAAATCCTGTTTGGATGCATCTTCATCTTGTTGAGAGACAAGTTGCCGCTCAACATGGAAATTATTGGACAATTCGGTCAAGGTATCGTCGGTTTGACGCTCATTATTATCGGGGCAATGGGTTTCTGGGAGAGCGTCTCCGGTCACTCACATTCACATTCACATTCGCATTCTCACTCGCATTCACATTCGCATGGCGGGGACTCGGGCATGCCGATGAAACGCGATAGTAGTTTTATCTCCTGGACGTACATCACCGGTACGATCCACGGTTTGCAGCCCGATGCGCTGTTTTTACTGCTGCCTGCCCTTGCACTTCCGCGAGTCGAGGCTATTTCCTTCTTGGCGACGTTCTTTGTCGGAACCATCATTGCCATGGGAACGTACACGTACTGCATTGGTGCGGGTACTGCCGCACTTGAAAAGAACAATCCAAAGTTTGTCAGCTACATTGCTCGCGGCTCGAGCGCCGTAGCTCTCGCCTTTGGTGTTTTGTTCGTTATCAGTGCGGTGTTCGGTCTCGATTTGATTTGATTTCTCAGCACGTAGCTTATCTAGTAGGAGTGTAAACACACATTTAGTCAAGGATGATTTGATTGTTTTAGGCATAGAAGCTACACGTCGAATTATTAACAATGATTGCCTCTCGGCGGAGAGGTTAGTCTAAACACGCTTCGGCTTGTAAGGAGCAAACAAGACGGCAGAGTTGTGACCTCCAAAGCCGAACGAGTTGCTCAACGCCACCTTGACCTCGTGCTTTTCGCGAGCGCTGCCCACCAACATGGAGACATCGACGCCTTCATCAGGGGTATCAAGGTTGATGTTCGGGTGAAGTTCACCAGTGGTGATAGCCTTGATGCACACGACAGCCTCAACAGCAGAGGCGGCGCCGAGCAAGTGACCCAACATGCTCTTGGTGCTGTTGATCTTGGCTCCCGAGTTCTTGAATTTCTTTTGCAACACGCGGAGTTCGGCCATGTCGCCCGCCGGAGTGGACGTGGCGTGGGCATTGATGTAGTTGACGTCCTCTGCCTTGACACCTGTGACCTCAAGAGCCTTGTCAATAGCAAAGTTGACACCCGCGCCGTCTGGGCGAGGTTCAGTCATGTGATGCGCGTCGCAAGTCGCGAAACCACCTAAGACTTCGGCGACGATCGGGGCGCCACGCGCAAGAGCGCTCTCCAGAGATTCAAGTACGAGCACGCCGGCACCTTCACCCATCACGAAACCGTCTCTGTTGGCATCCCACGGCCTAGACGCCGCCTTGGGATCGTCGTTGCGCGTACTGAGCGCGCGCGCCGCAGAGAAACCCCCCATACCGCTCGGAATGATCGCCGCATCGCTAGCGCCGGCGAGCATCATGTCAGCCTCACCATTTTGAATGTGCATGATGCTGTTCAAGATGCAAAAGTTACCCGTCGCGCACGCGGACGCGATCGAGTAGTTTGGCCCCATGAAACCGATATCCATCGCCGTGAGCGCGCTACCCATGTTCGTAATCGCAAACGGAATACAGAACGGGTTCATCTTCTTGTGTCCCTGAGTGAAAAGGTTCTCCGTCGCCGTGGCGAACGTTTGCATACCACCCATCGCACTACCTATGAGGCATCCACTCAGCGCCTTGTTCACGTAGTTTGCACCCTCCTCGTCATTCCAGTTAACCTTTGCGTCCTCCAACGCCCTCTTCGCCGCAACAATCATGTACGCAATATACGGATCCACACGACGCGCCATCTTCTTGTTCATGTATTCACCACACTGAAAGTCCTTAATCTCCCCGGCAAACGTCGTTCCAATCTCACCGACGTCCCACTTTTCAATCGGAGATATCGCGCTCTCTCCGTTGCACAGCTTTTCATACATCGCGTGCACATCATCGCCGTGCGCCGTCACCGCACCCATCCCCGTGATCACCACGCGCTTCTTACCGCGTGCGTTCAAGAGATCCACATCACCCCCCGCCGACGCTCGCGTCGTCGTCGTCGTCGTCGCGCGTCGCGGTGCGACCGTCGTCGTCGTTCTCCTCTTGCTCGTTTTCAAACGCGCTCCGCTGATGACCGCGCTCGTGCTTTGTGTCGTCGTCGCCCGCATGTCTCTCGCTTCACAAACCTCCGCGCTCGATCCTACGAAGAAACGAAAGCTTTTCCCGTTCGTTCCGACGCGCGCGCGATTCCCCTCGTCGCGTCGTCCGGCTCTGACGCACCGAACGCGAGCGAGGTCGTGTGGATAACGATCGGACGCGATGTCGATCGGGGCTTCGCTATTCTGGTGGCATCCCTCCCATACATTGGCGGTTCATTACTCATGGATTTACATGACTAAATGCCTCAATGTCGACACTGTAAATTTATTGAAACCCGGCTGGTTCCAGTCTTTCATGGTTTACGACTCGTCGATTGTGGGTGCGGTCGATTGGTTTTGGACAAAATGCGTCGACTGGTGAACGCGAGCGAGAGAATGGAAGAGCGCTCGGAAACGGCGAACGGGTTGCGGAGTGAGGATGAATAAAGATTGATTGATTGATTCGTGTGCGTAGTACCGGTACGAGTATCATTAATAATGATCTAACGTTCATCGTCGCTGTCAAACGCGTCGCCGTATTCCCAAGCGCCGAGCCGCGCGCGTCGCGCGGATTCCTGAGACTCAAGAAGCGCGTCCGTCTCAGCCGAATCGAGACGGCGAGCGGCGGCACGACGGTCGAGACGGGCAAAACCGGCGGCGAGGATGTCGCGCGAGACGGAGGCGGAAGAGAGATCCGGGTCGGGGAAGAGGGTGAGAGAGAAGGCTGGGATGGCTTCGGCTTCCCAGGGCTTGGCAGAAGGTCGGCGCTCTCTGTGGTCGACGCGCGCGTGAAAGGCGCGTCCAGAGATGAGCGAGCCGATGTGCGACGCGGCTTGATAGCCGTAATCAGAGTCTATGTGAGGCACCTTGAGAAAGGAGAGGTTGCAGTGGAGCGCCATGGCGGGAATCGCCGCGATGGTGATGCTGGAGTCCTTGAGCGGTCGGAGCCGATTAAATGGCAAATCCTCAGAGTTGCCAAAATCGCAGTAAAAGACGCTCACTGGGTTATCCCCGACGCGCTTGTGCATCACGATGGCTCTGGACCACTTGTCGTCGCCGGTAAACTTGGCGGCGACGACGTCTCCAGCCTTTGGCTCGAAGATTCCGTCGAACGGCTTGCTCGTGTCGACGCCTCCGTAGAGTTCAGCCAACTTGTCTGTCACCTCTCCAATCTTACATCCTTCGAGCTTTTGCACGAAGAACTGACCGCCAGCGAGGCATTCAGTGACGCCCACGTGCACCAGGGTATTATCGGGCGCGTTCTCGACCGGCTCCTCCGCCTCGACGGCGGGTGGCTTCCAATCCTTCCAGAGTCCCGCCTTGATCTCCTTTGCCGCGGCTTCAATCTCGGCGAGCGCTCTGCCGCCTTGAACTCGGTCCACGGGGAACATTGGGTGCAGGCTTCCCAATCCCACGCGAAGAAGCTCTTCGCCGAGGTTGACCTTCCCGTTATCTGCGAGCAAGGTTCCGAGGAAGACGCCAGTTTTATCCACCGAGTCGACGACGATTTCAACCTCGCGTTGAAGAATCATGTTGCGCGTGTACGCCAACGCTTCTGCGGCGTAGGGTTCGTCACGTTGCGGACAGCGAACGCCGGCGAGGCAGAATGCAATAACTGCGCCCTCTTTCGGAATCGAAACACGAATTTTATGTCCAGCAGCAACGTAATCCACGATGGCGGTACACTTTCCAGCGCGCTGCAAAAACGGCAAGAAAGTCTTCGCCTTGTGCGCGTTCAAACTAAAGTCATTTTTCCTATGAACAGGAGCCTCTCGACCCTTGTTATGCATCCCCTTCTTGGTATCTATACCCTTCTTTTCTGCCACAATGAGCTCGTCGTAATCTGCGGCGCGCTCTTCATCGCCGCGGTGACGGTTGCACGACGCCAATCCGCGCACAAGGAGCAATTCGGCAACGTTGAGATGCTTTGAGTTATCCGACGTCGGCACCTTGACGGTGGCGAAATAAAGGGTGCGCTCGTTTGCGCCCTCTCCAATCTTCCTCGCATAATCCATGCTGATGGACACCGTCTGACCAATCAAGCGGGAGACGAGGAACTCTTTCGCTTCCACGGCCCAAGGTTCGTGACGTGCGTTTTCGTCTCGCCCGTTTGACATTCTCGGCGCTCGAATCGAGCTCAAGTTGATCCGACGCTCTGACGTGTCACCGTCCGAGATTGGCGCGACAGAGATGCAATCGCCAGAGATTACTTCGATGACCCGCGCCTGGTAGTTGGTCAAAGCTACCGCGTTGATTGACGAAACGGGAGGCACGTAATTGCGCCAGAGTCTCAACTTTTGCGTCTTGGCGACGGCTTCGGCGGCGCGAAGCTTACCAGCGCCGCCGATTAAAGCAGCCGCGCTCGCGTCGTGCACGCTCGCCAACCCCAACCTGCAGAGACCCTCACCAACGTTGACAAAATCGGTATCGTTGACGTCAGCCGGAAGAATGGACCCGATAAAGTTGTTTCTCCGATCTAAACCTTCCAAGATTACCCGAACGTCGCGATGCAAGAGAGACATCTCTGTGAAATGTTTCGCCTCAACGGCGAACGGTTCCGGACCCTGATCCGTCCCATCCTCGTTCTTCGCACCTCTTCTACCCATAGAGGGGACAGAAACTCCTCCGATGGAGACGGTGATCACCTGATTATTCACGACACCGTCCCCAGTGAGGGCGAGCTTCACCATGCCTCCGTTGAGCACGTGCTCCACGACGGCGGGCGTCGGCGTCATCTTGACCGCAGATAAAATATCCTCCGCGCTCACCGGTTCCGCCTGCGGTCGATTCGCCGCCGCCAAAACTGCCGGATCTTTACTCCACATCCCCACCTCCTTCGTCTGCGCCGTTCTCTCTGCCTCTTCCAATTCATCCACGTTGCTCGCTCGGTCGCTTCCTCCTCTGCGCACCTTACAAAACCCGTTGGATACTTGCATCAGGCTTACATTCTCCCCTTTACCCGTGAACACCACCCCAAACTCTCTATTGATAGACTCCACCTTGTATTCAACCCTAAACGTCACCTCTTTCCCCGCGCACGCCCGTCGAAGGCTTTCCCTCGACGCGTTCGCGAACGCTTCCGCGACCACGCCTCCGTCGCGGCGGCCCATTCGCGGTGCCACGAGCGACGCCAAAGTCAATGTTTTTTCCGGTCCAGGACCCGCCTACGATTCGCACAGGAAATGAACAATAAAACTCCATCGTCAGTCTCTTTTTGCCGTCGTCATCCATCGCCGTGGACGTCACGCGTCGCGATAGATCTCAATCTGATGGATTACTATTCCAGCCAACGAACGCCTCGAAAACGACGACGACGCGCGCGTGACGACGACGACGACGTACCCCTGGTGCGCCCGGTGCGACGATCACCACTTGATCCCCGCTCGGGACCGCCTTGACCACGCCTCGAAGCCATCCGGTGGACATGACGACGGCGTACGCAAGTCGAGGTTTAAGGATCAACTAGGCGAGTAAGTCAGGTGTGTTTGCTTGGCGCGTTTGACGCGACTTTAATTTGTGTTCGTGATGGACGCGCACCGAGGGGTGGAAGAGGAAAAAGGCCGCGGTGATGATGATGATGATGATGATGATAATGATGATGATAAACCAAACCGCGGGCGTGGGTGAACAAGCGTCGTCGTTGCGTGATGATTGTTTTTACTGTATATGAACCTTTCTTCAATGTGTTATTGAGGGAAACCAAACGCGTTGGACGAGACTAGGTACCGTGAAGACGGTATTTTTCGTTGCGTTTGCGACGACGATCGATCGCCTTGGCCATTGCGGACTTGTGTTCGGTGTCGATGTACAGATTTTCTAAGTCTGTCATGTTGAGGTGGTTGAGAGTGCGACGGGTGACGCCGTAGTGGGCGAAATTTCCAGCGTATTGACCCCAGCCGTGGGTGTCGAGCCAACGCAAAACCACCTTGTCTCCGCCGTATTCGACGTTGACCACCTTGTTGAGCGCGATGCGACGCTGGTCTCCGAGCGTACCTGCGGTTGTGGCTTCCGGAGCGATGCGTTTCGCGTCTTGATCTTCTTCATCGTCGATGCCTTCGTCCTCTCTGCCTCTCTTCACCTTGACGACAAGCTTATTCTTGCCTTCGGCGTCGCCAGCCTGTGAAATGTCCACGGTACCCTGCGCGCGGATGCGCATCTGCTCCAATTCCTTCTTCACATCCTCTTCGCTGGGAACGTTCTCATCCTTTGGCCAAGGGGCGTCGTGTTCACGAACGCGTTGCGGTTCTTCCACCGCGTCCTCCTCGACGTCTTCTAAGTCGCTCTCCGCGTCCGCCTCGTATGTACCATCGACGACAGCCGTGTGCAAATCGTCCTTCGTCACGAGATCGCGCATCGGATCCCCTTCCGGGAACGCTCGAGCGAGCATCGTCTGCATGATTTCCACCGCTTTATTCGCCGCTCTACGAACTCCCATCATGTACCCCAGCCGAAACGTCTCTTGAGGTTCGTGAGGTTCCGCGCACAGCTCGTACAAGCCTCGCGCAGCTTCTCGGCGATTCATGGCTTCAAGAACCTCCTCCATAGATATTGGTTGACGGATCTGTTCGTGCTCGTGACCTCCTTGGTATTCCAAGGCGAGTTGTCCCGGTTGGCTCATTCCAGACCGTCTAGCGCTAGGCCTCGGACGATACACCAAGCCGTCGTCGTCAACATCCAAACATTCACAAATCTCGTTCGCCAGGTTGAGAACCTCCTCGTCTCCGTCGTCGTAGTCAATTTTACTATACACAACCCCTTCTGGCGTGGTCTCTTGCATGACAACCATGCCAGAGTACCACGCCGCGTCACTCGGCCAGTACACGCGCAAACGATTGCCCACGGAAAAATTGAAATTATTCCCGCCTCGCGGCGGTAACGATCTCGGCCCGGCTGACGATCTCGGTCGGCCTCTCCCACCGGGGGGTCTACCCCGTCCCCTACCTCTACCACCTTCGCCGCCTTCACTCGGAGTTCGTCGCCGTCTCGACCCAGAACCCGCACTTGGCATCCTCACCCGCACCTGCCGCTCGCCGCGAGGAATCTCCGCCGGCACCTCGCCGCTCTTATTCACATCCTCTGGGTGCGCCAGCTCGTACGAGAGCAAGTACTTCCTATAGCTCTGAATCAAATCGTGACCCACCGACGTACACCGGTGCGTATCCGTGTAGTTGGCCATGCCCTTGAAGATCTCTTTGCTCCAACTCCACGGAACCTTAGCCGCGGAACCATTCGTCTCGACGGGAAACCCGCCTCTGGCGCACACGTTGTGATACAACCCAAAGAGGTCGAGCTTGAACCCATTCACGGTACGCTGCGGAAACTGCGCTAAATCTGTGTACATCATCGCGTTCAAACCAACGGACGAGCGCGCGCGAGTGCACCGTCAGTACGAGAAATCCGGGATACCGAGACGACGAAGCGCGCGCGGACTCCTAGGAGCGTTCCGAGCGCTCGAGAACGCCGACGCTCAAATTTGTACGCACCTATACCATCCGGAACCTCCTTGGCCACAACCTCATCCGTCTTCAAGTGTTTAATCTACGCGATATAAACGACGCGATGCGACAGTCAGTCAACCGTTCCAACCCACGCGCACGACGAATCCATCCGCCCGCGTCCTCTTCGCGCGCGCGCCGAAACAAACGCCCTCGGACATCCCCGCGCGCGGGGCGATCGCTCTAATATCGTCCAATTCGCCCTCTCCCGTCGCCCTCTCCCGCGATCACGCACCAAATCCACCAAAAACTCGCGCTCGGCCATGTTTCCCAGCGACTTCCGCGCCCCGTCGTCCGTTTCCGTCGTCATATTCCGTCGTATTCCGTCCACTTCTCGGACGTCGCAAACAAACCAATGAATTCCAAACCCGCGCGCGTTGCCTCTCCAATACCGCCGATTTTTCCGTCGACGTCGCCCTCGACGTCACCCGCGTCCCACCGTCGAGCGAAACGCCCCCGACGCGCGCGCGTTCCGTCCTCACCCGGCCTCAACCGGCGACGCGCGATGGCGCTCGCGTCGCCGGCGTCCCGTCCCCTTCGAAAACAACACGCACGCGCGCACCACGTCTCACTCGCTCGACGTATTCCGATCGATCGATCGATCGACACCCACCCGGTCACGCGAGTTCAATCCGTTATGGATTTTGGTCGTCCGATTGTCCGATTGTCCGATTGTCCGATTGTCCGATTGTCCGATCGTCGCCTTTTTCACCTCGTCGTCGTGTCCGTCTCGTGTCCGTCTCGTGTCCGTCATTTTGAAGGTTCACGACTCGCGTGACGTGCGCACACCAATCGAAACACCCGGGTGACGCCATCGGACGGATGATCGGACGAACGGCGCGATCGGACGGACGGGATTGACGAGTGAGGACCCGTGATTCCACGCCTAGGTGGGTGGGGCCGCGGGTGCCGAGCGACTCTACTTCGACGACGACGACGGGTGCCGAGCGCATTACGACCGGGACACCGAACC
>Ga0181570_10003509_pt1 | contig 11882 bp, 9 predicted proteins | sample 101ome_18_FD_148667 | JGI IMG/M metagenome (GOLD analysis project Ga0181570, IMG submission 148667) | Coastal salt marsh microbial communities from the Groves Creek Marsh, Skidaway Island, Georgia - 101406AT metaG (spades assembly) | ecosystem: Environmental > Aquatic > Marine > Intertidal zone...
GCAGACTACGCCCCTAAAAATGACGTCGATGAAAACGTTGAAATGTTTGGCGAGGATTTGATCGCTGGCGCAATCGCCGGCGTCTTGTTTCTCCCAGTCGTCGTTTTCTTTTTCGGCCTGATTTTAGGTCCAAAGAGCAGAATGGGAAGATTATTGATGGTCATGATCGGAGAATCGCTGTACCAGAGAATCAGAATTGGGTGCTGCTGCGCTCCCATGACTAGTTTGACGAAGACGAGCGGAAGCGTTTAAAAAAATTTAATCGAAGAAGGAAAAAATTTTACTAGTACTAGTATCATAAATATTAAAACACATCTTTTCTCTCACGCTTTCTCGCTCGCCGGTGCCGAATCTTTTCTCGACTCTTTCTTCGACAAGACTTTTTCCGTCAATTTCGGATGCTTCTCGATGACCATCGTCGCGTCTCTCTTCAGTTTTGGGTTTTCCCAAGTATCCGCGCCGGCGATCAATTTTCTTCGGTGACACGCTTTGCACAAGAAATACTGCAGAGCGATCAATACGAGTATCACCGTTATGGCGACGCCTGCAATCGGCCCTTCCTCGATCGGGCAGCAATCAAAGTAACTGTCCGAAATACACACGCTCGACGAGCCCACTCCGCAGTAGTCGTTCGCCTCGCTCGCGATGCACGATCTGAACGGATGCGTCTGCGTCAGCGTTTCCATCGAACACCACTTGTCTTCGTCTTTTTTCGTAAACGAGGGAACGCATTTCCCGGTTCTCCCTTTCAAAGAGCCCGACGTGGACGTCGTCGCCGCGATCGCGGACGATTCGCACCCTTTATTTGAAACCTCGAAACCTTCGTCTTTAACTCTGTTCCAATACGTGTACGCGTTGAAGAACTCCTCGGAGGTGTACGAAGCCGAATCGGCGTTCGGCACGTCGCTCGAGGAGTTGCAAATGGCTGGACAATTCCCGGTGATCCCATCGGCAAATGTCGCGCATTCTTCGCACGGGCGACATCTTCCGGACCCATCCGTAGCGGACGCGCAGTATTTGTTAGAATCTGCGCACGCGGAGTGATCGCTGCACGCGCCCGAGACGGATGACATTTCTCTCTTTTCGTTAACGCGGCGCGCGGCGCGTGTGTTTTTGTGTATATGATGATATATAAATATGGCGCAAAATTGGCAAAATATCTTTCTTTTACAAACAACACGCTTTCATATATGAAAACCCCTACTAACGCTACTCCGCGGCGGCTACTACGTACTTATCCATGATCCGTTTCAAAGTTCGATCGGATCTGTGGTAACAAGCGATGTTGGACCAAATTTTAAATTTACCGTACGATTCGTGCCAGCAGTTTGTCACTTGGATGAGTTTACCGCTGTTTGTGCTCCAAAAGCACTCGTAGTCCATCGCGTCTAACATATCTATCGAATCCTTTAAATCGAAAGTCTTCCACTTACCCACTCCGTGATTTTCAAACTGGACGTAGGACGGCTTCAAAGACAGCAAAGTCATGGATGCTCCGATTAATACGGCTGCGTCGTTACCTTCCGTGTCGATTTTTAAAACATCGAGACGAGCGATACTTTCTTTCCGCACAAAGTCGTCCACCGTTATCACCGGAGTCTGGTGAAATTCGGAATACCTTTCCGTTCTCAAATTTGGATTCTCCGTCATGCCGATTCCAATATTCTCCTGGCCGGCGGCTATCTTCGGGAACTTGACAGTACTTGGCCATGAACTCGATGACACCGCGTTGTAGTGCACCGTCAGTCCGATGTCGGCCAATTTCATTTCTTCCGCAGCGGCGTGAACTCGCTCGAAAGTCTCGTAGCTCGCTTCTATGCAATAGTGTCTGTATTTGATGCCTTTACTACTTCCGCGGTCATCGCCCGACGACGACGACGACGACGACGACGATCCTCGCACCGCTTCGTCCCATTTCTTCTTCTCCCAAGAACACGAAAATTCCGGAAAACTGGTCAGCTTCTGAAACCGCGCGACGCTCGCTCTCGGCTCTTTCGTAAACCTTCTCAACTGAAGAATAGCGTCCGTTCCTTTGTTGCACCCGACTTCGGTCGCGACAAAAGAGCCAACGCCGCTACCGATGACCCCTCGCGTCCACTCGTCGTACCATTTTTCATCCGGACACGTCGTCGGCTCCTTCCGAAACAGCTTCGCGTTTCCTTCGATCCGGCCCGCGTCGCACTTCGGGTACACTTCGTATCTCACAAAAGGAACAGAAGAGGACAAAGACGCGTTTCTCCTTTCCTCCTCTTCTCCTCTTTCTCTTCCTCCTCCTCCCGCTAAAAAAAAAGCGTCCCTCTCTTCCCGAGGATGATGATGATGATTACGTCGTTGTTGTTGCTGCTGCTGCTGTTGCTTCTGTCGACGCGCTTTCAACGACAAGTGCGCGTTGAGCGAGAGCGAGAGAAAGAGAAGAACGAGAAGAGAGAGATTCTTCGCGCCGAAAAGAGAAGGAGCAGTCCCCCCGGCGGTGCTTTTAAACCCCCCTCCTCGACGCATTATTTTTTTTTATCCGTCCGTTAAAACGGTCTCCTTCTCTGAATCTTCTTCTTCGTCGTCGTCTCTCTTTTCGCGACGCGCGCGGACGCGCGCGCTGTGTGTGTGTGTGTATAATATATACCGCAGATATGAACACTTTATGAAGAGAATTGGAAAATTGGAAAAAGTTCGCATCTCTCTCTCTGTCCTCCTCGCGGGAGAAAAAAAGCGCACATCAAAAGCGCGCTCAAAAACAACACATCAAAATTATATGCGCCGACACCACCAAGACCTTTCGCGTCTCGCCGTCCTCCTCTCGAGGAGTGAGAGAGGAGGAAGCGTTGGAGAGGTTGTTGTTTCTTCTTCTTCTTCTTCGTTGCGTTCCGGGATTCACTTTTCACCTCGCGGAGAAGAAGAAGAAGAAGAAGAAGAGGGACACGCGAGGAGAGGGAGGAGAACAGGCGAGAGCGGGTCTTCTTCGTCTTTGTCGTCGTCTTCTTCTTTTGCGTTTTCAGGCGGCGGCGCTCGTCGCGGAAGCGACGTTTTCCGGGGTCGTTGGTTCTCGTCTCCCCTGTTTTCGGTCGTGTCTTCTTCTTCTCCTCCTCCTCTGGCGTTCAACGCCTCGTTCGCGAGATGTAAACACGGCAAGAATAAGAACAAGAATAAAGGCGGAAAGAAAGGTAGCAATAGCAGTAGCAGCGGTAGCGATGGTAGCAGCGACGAGGAGGAAGAGGAGGACGAGACTAGCGATGACGACGACGACGAGGAAGGCGCGGATGTTACCCCGTTTACGGTGGCGTCCGTCGAGCGCGAAACGGCGAAAGCGGTGGAAAACTTGAAACTCGAACTCGGGAAACTTCGAACGTCTCGCGCGTCCACCGGTGTCGTGGAGAATATCATGATTGACAATATTTACGACAGTTCCGGGCCTCCGATGCCGCTGAAATCGCTGGGCGCGATTACCGTTCGAGACGCGAAGACAATCTCCATCGCTTTGTACGACAACTCGGAACCGAACAAAAACGCCGTGGAAAATGCCATCGTGAACGAAAAGCACTTGAAATTCGGCGCGAAGAAAGACGAATCCGGCGTCATCGTCACGCTCCCAGAGATGGACTCCAACGCTCGCAAAGAAGTCGTCAAAATGGCGCAAGAACTCGGCGAGAGATCGAAAATTAGCGTCCGCCGCGCTCGCAAAAAAGCCATCGACACGGTGAAAAAGCAAACCACCTCGCTCAAACTCTTCGGCGAAGACGAGAAGAAACGTTTCGAGAAATCCATCCAAAAAGTTCACGACGACGCGATCAAAGAAATCGATCGGTTGGAGAAGCAGAAGAAAGAGCAGATTGAGAGCGGGGCGTGACCCGCGCGCGACGATGTTCGCGGGAAGAATTTTTTGCGATTCTGCGCTCATCATTTGAAAGACCGCACGCGCACTCGCGCAAACGAGAGAAACCGCACGACTGCGATGCGTGCGAGAAGAGATTCACGACTTCTCTGGTAATTTGACAAGAAGTCACGCGCGCGTAATCATCGTTATTAGAGTTCTTCTTCCGTTTAGCGGGGCCGTTGTGATTGTACTCCACGCATAAAATTTTTCCCCATGATTTCGTATTACGAAAATTTTCAAAAATCCCAAAAAAATTCAAAAAAAGAGGAACGCGTGTGCTCACAAATTTCCCCACGCGCGTTGCTTTTATTACTACGAAAACGCCTTCTTTACGGGCGTTGCCGGCGAGCGAGAGAGAGAGAAGAAGAAGAGATTTACACGTTTTGATCGGACGGCTTCCTCCTTCTCTTTGGGGAGAGTTCTCCATGTCCTCCTTTTCGCGCGGCTGGTGTTGTTCTTGCCAACGACTCTCATCGTCGTCGTCGTCGTCGTCCGCGTTCGCGCCAAACTCTTCTCGCAAAAGCCGGCGTGGGGTCCCTTCCGCGGCGCGTCGAAGGAGCGTTCCGTTCTCGATTTCTTCCTACGATGCAGAAGATAACGACGACGATGGAGGATATTCCTACCGGGACGTGGAGTTGAACGTGCACTTGCTCTCGCCGGATCGGTATCGGTACGATGCGAATTACACGACTACTCGTCAGAACAGGAGGGTGATTATCCAAGAGCAGGAGCAAACGATCGTCCCGGTGCACGCGAAACCGCCTCTGGCATTTTTGTTGGGCGTGATGTGTGCGATGCCGATCGCGCTGTGGGAAACGAAGCGAAGGGTGAGGCTAGATGCGAGGATTTACGGAGGTTTAGATTCCTCTTCTTCTACTTCGTCGTCGTTACCGCCGAGCGGCGGTAGCTACGGCAGAGAGTCTTCTTCTTCTTCTTCGTCGTCGTCGTCGTCGTCGTCGTCGTCGGAGACTTCGAGGGGCCCGCAGCCGCCCAAGGCGACGCCTTCTTCTTCGACGCCTTCTTCTTCACCATCATCGGGACCAGGGAAACGTGCTCTGAAAGCGTCGACGATGGCTGCATTAGCGCGCGTGAATCCAGAAATGTATTTGCCCACGCCAAAGGAGAGGAGTTACGGGCATCAATCGTCCGCGATGAATGGAAACCCGGCGAGCGGAGAAGGGATGTCGATGGAAAGAAAAGGCGCGCGTGAGAGTAAGGTGACGTTTTCGAGAATTGTGGATGGTGCGCGGTCGGTGATTGCGTCCGCGGCGACGTCGACGATGGACATGGCGGTTTCCACCATGCCGACGGTGGTTATAGAGGCGGATGAAAATTTTGGCAGCGGCGATGAAGATTTAGACATCATGCGCCTACGCGATACTAACGATAGCAACAGTATTACCACCACCAGCAGCAGTAGCAGCAGCAGCACTAGCAGAACACTCATTGCCGTGAGGTGGAGTCCACCAGAGCACGACCCGTCTGCGACTATTCTAGTCGGCGGAAATATACAACAACTTGGCAGTTGGACGCCAGAGAACTGCGCCCCTATGAAAAGTATAGGCGGGAACAAGTGGATCGCGGATATTGGTAACATCACCGCGGCGACTGAAATTGAGTTTAAATTTGTCATCGAAAGCGAGAATTTCGGACGTCGCGCGGAAACTGGCGAGGTGAGAAAATTTAACGTTCCAGTATTGCGCGGAGGAGAAACGCGATACACTCACGTCGCGCGGCAAGCGCCGAGATGGTCCCCGTAGTTGTTTACGAATGAATATAATAATTTACAAGATGCTAAAATACCATATTACCGCGCGATTCTAATTGCGACCTTGCCTTTTTGGATACCTTCCTCTCGTTTTAGGTTGCGTGCTTTTTCTTCTCGACGCTTTGCTGTCAGCAACGCTTTGTTCGTGCAACGATAGATTCATAAGCTCTTCGTAACCTAAACGTTTGTTCACTCCTCCAGTGGTGATGTAGTCGCCTTCGCCCGATTTCACGCTACAATCCATACCGATGAAGACGGAACATTTGTCGCGATCTTCGTTTCTACCGCTACTTTTATTATTGCTGCTACCACTGGTCGTGGTGAGTGTGCCACCTGGTTCCAACGCGTTGTTCTCTGGAGGAATATACGGTGCCACGACGACATTCCCGGCACCCGCCATCGGTGCGTTCTCAAACATACCAGACGCGGTGTTGTTGTATAATCCGTTAGGAAAGCGAGCGAAACAGCCTACTTTTATTGGCACTCCTTTTCCGTTGAACGGCATGAGAATTGACGCGCACGATCCGAAGCTCCCGACGTCGCGTACCTTCGATACGGTTGTCGCTGAGAGTTCTCCTTCTACTCCTTCTCCTTCCTCTTCCGCTATCTCGCTCTCACCGTCGAGGATCGAGCGAGCGTTGATTGAGGCAGAAATTAAGTCTTCGCGCCATGCCGGTACAGCTAAAGTTCCTCGTCGCATTCTTGGCCCTAGGAACTTGCGAATATCATACACGCACACGCCTTCGTACCCGCTCTCCGAATGGAAGATCAATCGTTCGTCTTCCAAATGTAAACATGTTTTCTGCTCCGAGACGTACTCGTTCACGATTGTTGTGTTACTTCCTCTACCCTCGTCGTACCATGGCGGCGCAAACGTTGCAATAGGAAGGTTCGATTGCGATTTAGATCGTCGGTCGACTAATACAATCAATCCTCCCGAAAGTGCCGCGGTGACGACCGGTCCTCGCGCGGCGATTGCTCTTATTTTTCTCATGTAGTCTTCCCCAACCCCGTAATCGTTCAACATCGTCTCTTTCACTTCGTTCCGATTGAAATCGATGCCGCGAACTCCCAAAGTCGTTCCAAACCAGATAACCGAGTCCCAAACTGCTTCTTTACTAATGCATGTCGCGCCAAGAATTTCACCTTCGCCTTCGAACGGGACGTACCATCGAGAGTTTGCGTCTCGCTCTTTCGCTGTGCGTAAATCCATGATTACGTTTTCAGCCAAATCGGACGACGAGTATGCGCTCGCATCTCGGGCCAGATCGTGAATCTTCGCCGCGCAACTCTTTTCGCAACAGGCGACGATTGAATCTGCGTGTAAAGCGAGTAACGATGAATTTGCGTCTCGTTTAGTGACCATCGGTCTGTGAATTGACGGCGAACCGTCCAGCGAAGACCACGAACGCACCCGACCGGAATTCTCAGAAACAGCGACAAAGTTATCGGTCAAACACATGTCTCTAATGTTGCTATCTTTTGCCTCTAGCGTTTGGATCCTACCGCCAGCGACGTTATACTTCGCGTCGCCTAGACCGTTGTACCAAAATTTCACAGAGGATGAGTTATAACTCACCACGGTTTGTTGGTCGCAGATTAATCCTCGAACAAAGGAGGGACCGACGTTTGCGTATAACGGCTCGACCGTTTTGCGATGCCAAACTTTTTCGCTTTCACCGTTCCAAGAAATCCACGGTTCCGTGGCGAGATAAGAGTCTCGCACCGTTCGCCACACGTTTGAATTTGGATTTCTGTTGCTTCTGCGGGAGGATTTGGTCGGAGCAGAAGAGGAAGTTTCCTCCGCGGCTATTAAAGCCTCCGACGAGCGGTAGAATAGCTTTTCAAACAACGCGTTTCGAGTCTCTTCAGCTCGGGCAATGTTGTGCAACATTTTACACGCGCTTCCTAGCAAAACGGTTTCGCGAGGAGAGAGCTTCGCAAACACGAGACGCCAAATATCTTGTGGGAACACGTCGTGCGGCGAGACATTTACTTCTTCTTCTTTTCTGTTGTTGTTCTTCTTGACGACACGAAGACGGTTCGTCTTTTTCGCACTTCTCTCTTTCTCGTTTGCACCGTCGTCGCATTCCTCGCCATCGCACGCGCCATCTTCGAGGTTCGCATCAAACATTCCCAAGTCGTTAATGTTATCGTCATTATTACTGTTGTCGTTTTCAGTTTTAGCCGCAGCGATCGCTGCCGCGTCAAAGTTCACGTCCCAAAGGACCTCCACTCCACCTTCACCTCCGCTGTTATTCCTCTCGACTCTTCTGACGGCGTGATACGGCGGGTTTGCAGCCTCCAAAAATTCAGACAACTGCACCGTCTTTGTCGACTTCTTTCCGATTTCGCACGACACAAACACGCGATCCATCGAACTTTTATCCAAGGTTTCAAACTCCAGTTTACCGAACAACCGTCTCAGCTGTTTCCGATTTTGTTTATACTTTGTCGGCGAGAGCAAGTTATGCGGTCGACTTTCATCTAACGAAGACGACGCGAGTCTATCAAACGGCATCGCGACATCTTTATCGCTTTCGTAGCTGCTTTTAAAACCGGGGAAAGGAGAACCCCACGTCGTCGAGAGGCGGTTGATGTTCCGAGGCGACGCCGAGCTCGGCGAGAAGAACAACCCCCCCACGTTCGTGCTATTCACCGGAACACTATTCGCGTTGTTCGTCGCGGGTATCGGTATCGTCGCGGTAGAAATCGCCTCCTCGCCGCCGCCGCTCGTCGCGCTCGCGTGCTTCCTCTCTCTCCTCTGTTCTCTCTCCAACATTTGCCGCTTCTTCAACTCTTTCGCTCGCTTCTTCAGCTCTTTCCCGCTCATGCCGTGCCGGTACGTGTACCTTATCGCTTCCGCGCTGCAGCTGTTGTTGTTACCGTAATGACTCCTCGCTGTCGTCGTCGTCGCTGCCCCGTCCTCATCCTCGTCGCTGCCGTAAAGCTCGCCGCGCATGACGACGAACCACCCTCAACTAACTTTTTTTTTCCCCGGGAAGAGTGAACGTTGTTTTAGGTATTGAGAGAGCGCGCGCTTCTTTTGTCTCTCTCGCGCGCGCGCTCAGCAAAGAGATCCAGATAAATATGCAAAAGCGTGAGCGCTGTTCTCCTCGCGCGCGTCGTCCTCGGAAGTGTGTGAGAGGAACTCGGTGGTGGTGTGCAAAGAAAGAGAGAGGGAGGGAAGGGAGTGGAGAGTTTTGAATTTTGAATAGTCTCTTTTTGCTGTGCTCGACGCTTTTCATTTTGGCTATATCGCGAGAGAAGATTTTGCAACGCCTTCCTCTTCCCTCTCTCTGCGTGTTTGTGTGTATCTAGAACAAAGCTAAGTGCTCGATTTCTCTCTCTCTCTGTGTGTGTGTGTGTGTCCGTCTGTCTCTCTCTCTCTCTCTCTTTCTGTGCGCGCGCGTGCTTTTTATCGTACATTTTCTTCGTCGTCGTCGTAGTCGAAATCTTTCGTTGAACTACTCGCTCTCTTTCGTCAGCGGTTCCAGCTTCCCGCACATGCTTTCAACTCTCGCGACTAAACCTTTCCTCATCGCGCGAATATCGGCAAATCCGTACGACTCGACCGCGTCGGCTTGCAACAGACTTTTTTCCAACAAGTGCGCGGCTTCTCGAGCGTTTTTGAGGGTGGTTTTTCGCAACGCGTCGGAGATTAAAGACGGGTCGTTTTTGTGGACGTCGAGAATGTCGTCCACGCGGAATCTGATGGCGTCGACGTCGGCGATGATTTTTTGGAGCTGGTCGGACGCTATTCGGCGTTTGGCGAGGTCGTCGAGCTCTTCGGGGGGTGCAGGAGGAGGTTGTCGGTGGTAATCGTTTTGGCGGTAGTCGCTCCCGTGACTTTGACGTTCGGCGGAGTTGGTGTAGATGCCATCGCGCCGGTCGTCTTCGTCGTCGTCCCTATCGTCTATTACTATCGGAGATTCGCTTTGATATGGTCGTTGTTGCTGTTGATGATGATGATATTGTTGTTCTCGATGATATTGATCCGACCGCGGATAATAATACGCCGGATTTTCATTCGCCGTCGACGAAGAAAAAGGTTGCCTTTGCGAAGACGTCGAAGACGTCCCGTACCCGTACCGGCTCGTATCCTGCCTCTCCACCGGCGTCGTCGTCGTCGTCGTCGGTTGGTTACTTTCCGGCGAGTAACTATTTCTCGCTTTAATCCTTTCAATCTCCCGTCTCGCTTCTGCCCGAGGATCGTCGTCGTCGTCGCCGTTCTTCTTCTTCTTCTCGTCGTAAAACTGCTCTCGTTTCTCCCTCCGATACGCGTCTAATTCGTCCGCGACTTTCCGTCTCCTGCACGTTTCGTTCTCCCACAAGCTCACCCCAGATAACGTTTCCTTCGTGATCCCGCACTCTTTCAGCGTCACGTTCGGGTCCAAAACCGGGATGATTTTCCCTTTATATCGCACGTCGTAATCCGATTCGTTCAGGCCGGCTTCTTTGCACAGGAGCATTTTCAAAACGAACGTCGGCATCGATTGGCGCGCGATGAGTTCAACTTTATTCTTATCGTTGTTTTTACTACTCTTACCGGCAGAAGAAGAAGAAACAGACGACGACGTCATGCCGACCGTGGCGGCGACGATGAACGGCGGGTCGTCGGCGTTCTCTTCTTCTTCTTCCTTCTTCATGTTGTTCTTTCTCGCTTCTTCTTTTTTGTTCTGAAGAAGTTTCTTTCGATTTTTTTCTCAACGAGAAGAACAAGACGAGAAGTCGCTCGCGAGAAAGAAAAATGTTTGCGTCTTCCGTCACGTGTCGATAGTTGTAAATGTGAGTGCGCTTTTGTTACCGTTTAACTGCGTGTGTGTACGTGTGTGTCTGTGTGTTTGAACATTTTAGAATGAATAAGTGTCTCTTTATTTGTTTGTTTTGTACGCGGGCGCACGTCTGATTCGCGCGGGAAAACTCTCTCTCTCTATCGATCGATTGATCGATTTTGTCAGTCGCTGTTTTTTACGCTTACTCTAAATGCTGGGGGCCTCGGAGCTCGAGCTGTGGTCGCCCTCGTTCGAACTCTACAGCTTGAGCGTATTCTTCATCCGTTGGTTCCGGACACCCTTTTTCGCGCAAGTAGTTTAAGCATTGGTGTTGCTTGTAGATGCGAGCATAAGCGATGCAGGCCCAGTCGTTAAGAGGCACTCCCGCCTCTTCGACTAAGTATCTGAGGGACGCGAGTTGACCATAAGTTGCAGCATTTACCACGCAGCCGCATTGTACCTTCAAACATACCAGTGCCTTCCTTTCTTCAACTAAATACTTCAAGATCTCAACACGACCAAATCGCGCCGCCAAGCACGTTGCCTCTCGCTGTTCCGTTTCTTCATCACACGGACAACCGTTAGCAAAGCAGTACTTCAACATTTCGAGATTACCCATGTGTACTGCATTTTTAATCGTCTTTTCATCCCACTCGCACTTTTTCACTTCTCTCACCCACTTGAGCAACTCGAGTTTATTCGTGTGAGCAACTTCAGAACAAAACCAGGTTTGATCTATCACGTTTCCATAGCTATTTTTCGCCCCCCATGGCATGTCTTTCCAGCACCATTCTAAGGTCGAAATGGATGTGCATTCGGAAACACGCCAAATTAGTGTTGATTGGTTCACCCCTGCGTACGCGAGCACATTCCGACTCTCTTTGCACACCTTTGAAAAGAAAAACCGATCTGTCTTGTTTAATTTCGGAAGCACGTGCGATACAAAAATATCCATGTGATGCGTCACCAATCCGTTCCAAAGCGGAGACGACGAACTCATTTTCAGAAGCGAGAGGTACTCCGTCACGGTTAACTCATCCACTCTCGCACTCTGGCGCTTTTCGTTCTCGTCATCTTCCGAAGAAGACGAGTAGTCCAGTTTATCCCACTTGGAATAGTCAATTCGAGACATGCGTTCAGCGCGTATTTTTTGTTACGCGATGTGAGTCAAAAAAAAGTCAAAAGATCACAAGAGTGGCTCCTCGTATCATGTCATGCATTAAAACTATTTATATATACATATTACGCGCGCGCGCGCTCTGTAGCGGTGCATCTCTTTTTAGCCTGTTATTATTCCTATTCTTCTACGCGCTGGCTTCTTCTTCTCTTGTACACTACAATTTGGTCTTCCTCTCAACGCATCCACGGCGAGTGGCTTCGGCTTCCTCCGTCTTTCGGTTTGTTCACGGAGATTGGGGTCGTTCTTCCGCTCGTGTTGGCGCTCGAGGGAGCGTCTTCGTTTGCTTTTACG
>Ga0181570_10003511_pt1 | contig 11877 bp, 10 predicted proteins | sample 101ome_18_FD_148667 | JGI IMG/M metagenome (GOLD analysis project Ga0181570, IMG submission 148667) | Coastal salt marsh microbial communities from the Groves Creek Marsh, Skidaway Island, Georgia - 101406AT metaG (spades assembly) | ecosystem: Environmental > Aquatic > Marine > Intertidal zone...
CAGGCATGGCTTCAAAGTCGCGAAAGGGCTGTAGCGCAATAATAGTGAGGCCATAATCTTCAGCCATGTGCCTGACCACGGAGGGTGTTTCATCAAACAGCATCAGGTCATTCTCGAAAATTTCCACGCCGGTAAAGCCGGCCCGGGAAGCGGCGTCAAATTTCTGCCGGAGATCACCTGACAGGCAGACGGATGCGATGGATTTTTTCATGATCACTTGCACTGCCAGCTGAGGGTTGTTTCGAGCAGTTTCCCATCGGGCTTTATTTCAATCCCAGTGAAGATGGTAAAAGCATCCAGGCCCTGATAAATCCATAGATAATAGCCTGAAATACACAACAATCCGGCCTCTCGACATTTGGAAAGAAACTCAGTTTCCATGGGTGTATATACTGCATCAAATGCCCACTGCTGGTTGCTGATCAGCCTGGCATCAATAGCGGAGCCGGGATGGTTGTACATCCCCATTTCGGTACAGTTGACCAGTCCGTCGGCTGACGACACTGCTGATGCCATATCCCCGGGTGTCACTACACAGGCATTCAATCCCTTTTGCTCAAGATTCCTTGCCAGGATCTGGGCCTGGTTTTCCCTGCGGTCATAAATAAACAGTTCACTACAACCCAGGGCTGCAAGGGCGAAAGCAATAGCTCTACCGACACCACCGGCGCCTACCAGGAAGACTTTACCGGGTGGCTGTTGGTTTCTGTGTTTTTTATAGGCGCGGATAAAACCGCTGTAATCTGTATTGGCTCCCAGAATTTCACCGTTTTCGAATTTCAGGATGTTAAAGGAGCCAATTTGAACGTGTTCAGGGATGATGGAGCGTGACACCAGGCCCACCACATCACTTTTGTAGGGATGAGTAATATTCAGACCGGTGAAATTTTCCCTGACCGATTTTTCTATAACTTCCGCCAGGCTGAAGTCTGTATCAAGCCCGGCATCGACCTTGCCATAGTTGATGGCAATGCCACAGATGTTGCCAAGGTATTCCTGAAGCTGAGGCATGCGGGAATGCTCGATGCCAGAACCAAGCAGATTAATCTTCAGAACCATACAGTCTATTCGTATCCAGGAAGAAATGTTGATTTTGAATAATTAGAAGGGATTGCAGCTTGGAAAGTAAAATATCAAAATTTCAAGACCCTATAACATAGAGTTATCTAGTTCTATTGGTGTAAGCTGTAAAGATGAGGGGAGGGGTGTGACATGATTCTCAATTTCAGGCAATTGGAAGTTTTTCGGGCCATCATTATTGCCAAGACAATCAGTGGCGCTGCAGAAATGCTGCATGTGTCCCAACCCGGAATCAGCAGGCTGTTGAAGTACATGGAATCCAAACTCGGCATTGTCCTGTTCGAGCGCCACAAGGGCAGGTTGCTGCCAACACCGGAGGCCCTAGAGCTCTTTCGTGAACTGGACCCGATCTATGATCGTATTGAGGATCTGGATCTGGTTGTCCGGCGCATTACGTCCAATGAAGACATGGAATTCAAGATCGCCTGTACCCCAAGCCTGTCCAATTATTTGTTGCCTTCTCTGGTCGCAGGGCTGGTTAAGAGAAAGCCAGGTATCAAAATCAAGATGGAATCATTTCCCAACGAAATTATTACTGATCAAATCACCCAGAGGCGCCTGGATTTTGCCATAGGTTTCCATACCCAGGATCATCCCTTGTTACTGGCAGAGCCTACAGTTTCTTTAAAACTGGAGTGTGTTGTACCGAGGGATCATGCCTTGGCGGGCCGAAAGTCAGTGAGCTTCAGTGACATAATCAAGTATCCCCTGGTGACCTATTATTACGGAACATTGCTGGGCACGACACTGAAGAAAGCCTGTGACAGCCTGGGAAAAGAACCGGAAACGGCTGTCGTAGTGCGCTTTGCCAACGAAGCCTGCACACTGGTAGAGCAAGGCCTTGGCATCACCATTGCCTACCAACAAACGGCATTAGCTCAGCGCTATCCGACACTCACCACGATACCGGTAAAAGGGGAAAGTCAGTGCCTGCATTTCTTCCGTCACAACGGTATTCCGATGTCCAATAATGTCAGAGAACTTTACGAGCTGGCCAAATCAGAGTTACGCAAGCTGGTTTAAAACTGGCGCTGCTGTTTAGAGGCTGCTTCCTCTGCATCCCAAAACATATACCTTCATGTTATAGGTTTCTTATTAATCGGTATTGGTGTTCATTTAACTAATTTCAATACCATTGCTGCGTTAAAGAATCACCTGCGTGAAAAGAGGATTAATGATATGAGCGAGAACCTGAAATCAAGTATTTGTGCCTTGCTTGGCACCTGCTCTGTGATTGCTGTGTGCCTTCCGGCCACGGCACTGGCGCAGGATATCGAGGAGATCGTCGTTACCGGCAGCCGTATCCGCGGCATCGAACCAACAGGATCGCCGGTTATCGGCCTGGACCGCGAAGATATGAATAACAACCCTGCGACCACAACGATAGAGCTGTTGTCACAATTGCCGCAGGTCTTCAATTTCGGTGCGACCGATGCGTCGTTCACCTCGGCGAATAACCAAAACGCCAACCGTACATTCGGCACCGGTATCAACCTGCGCGGGCTCGGGACAGAGTCCACCCTGACCCTGCTCGACGGCAGACGCCTGCCTGCAGCGGGCACCCAGAGTCAGTTCTTCGACCCTTCTGTTATCCCCACTATGGCGATCGAGCGAATAGAAGTGCTTGCCGATGGCAGCTCAGGCATCTACGGTTCCGACGCCGTGGGCGGCGCAGTGAACTTGTTGCTTCGAAAGAACTTTGACGGTGCCGAGGTGATGGGACGATTTCGGTTTCCTGACGGTTTCCAGGAAGATCAGCTCGGTTTGGTACTGGGCAAGACCTGGGATACCGGTTCCATTATGGTGGCGGGGGAATACAACAATCGTGATCTCCTGTTTGCGTCAGATCGTGATTTCTACACTGACGACCTGAGTCCCTGGGGTGGCCCGGATTTTCGCTCTACCAGTACCGCTCCTGGCAATGTGACTGTGGCCGGAGTGAGTTACGCCATACCCAGTGGAGACGGTGAAAACTTGACTGCAACTGATTTCACTGCAGATACCCAAAACCTGCAAAGCCGCTACCTGGGTGCAGGCGTCCTGCCACAGCAGGAGCGTTACAGCGTTGCTGCCACCTTCGACCAGGAGATCACGAAGAACATCGAGTTCTACGCGCAAGGGTTCTACGCAGAGCGTGACGGAGTGCTGGCCGGAAGCGCGCTGACAGCTCGGTTCACCGTTCCGACAACCAACCCTTTTTATGTAAATCCCGGTGCTGTAGGTGAGACTGTAACAGTCGATTATTCCTTCGCCAATGAGCTGGGCTTTGAACGGAGTGCGTCATCCCAGAAGGCCTTTCACATCACCGGCGGTTTGAACGTGCAACTGGGCCAAAATTGGTCGGGTAACGTCTTCTACGCCCGTGGCGTTGATGAAGAACGTTCCTTTACCCGTAACCTCGGGCAAGGCCCAGCTGGGGCCGCTCTGGCGGCAGCGCTGGCTGACCCCGATCCGGCCGCGGCATTCAACCCATTCAGTTCAACGGGCAACAACAATCCAGCCACGATCAATACATTCCTGGGTGGCCTTCAAGTCGATACTGACTACACGATCGACGAATATGGGTTGTCTGCAGACGGACCGTTGTTCGAACTGGCGGCCGGCGAGGTTCGTGCTGCTCTTGGCGTCGCAAGACAGGATATCAACTGGAAGGATCTCGCTCCTTCCGTGACCGATACCGACCGCACTGTAGACTCTGTCTTTGGTGAGGTGTTTGTACCGCTCATCGGAGGTAACGGTCCGGAACTCAACCTGTCGGCAGCTGTCCGTTATGATGACTACAATGACGTCGGCGATACGGTAAATCCGAAATTGGGCGTGACGTTCCGACCTGTGGACTCGCTGACCCTGCGCGGCAGCTACGGCACGTCTTTCCGTGCGCCGACGCTTGCCGATAAAGGCTCGCCCTTTAACCAGTGGAAACCTGTGGGTAGTTTACCATTCGGTTTTGTCGACGAAACCGGCACCGAGCGCAATGTGTTGTACATTCGCGGTGGCAACCCCGATCTGGTACCGGAAGAAGCCACCACGTGGTCTCTGGGTGCTGACTGGGAGCCAGCTTCGGTTGAAGGTCTTGCTCTCTCCGTTACCTACTATAACGTCGATTACACCGACCGCATTGCAACACCGGGCAACAATTATAATGCGCTTCAACTGCCGGAACTGGCCCCTGTCGTGGACGGAAATCCTGACCAAGCCAGGATAGATGAGATCGTTGCTCAAGGTCTGTTTAGCCGTCCAATCTTTCCAAATGAAACAGTCGATTTCATTGTCGATGGACGGAAAGTTAACCTGGGCGCGAACGAAACGGACGGTCTGGAGTTCATCGCCAGTTATGAAAGCATGGCGGATTGGGGAGCGTGGCGCGTGGGTATGAACGCCACCAGGATCCTTTCTTTTGATCGCTCGATTATCACTGGTTCTCCATTGCGTGATGTGCTGGACACTATCAACAACCCAGCATCCTTTATCGCCCGCGGCTATGCAGGCGCGGAAATGGGCGGTCTCTCAGCCACTGTGTTCGTCAATCACTATGGCGGCTACGACAACGACACAGTTGCGCCAATTCAGGGTGTGCCTTCCCATACGGAGTTAGACCTGGTCCTGCGCTATACGCTGGAGCAGCCATTCGCCATTGCTGAAAGTATAACCTTCACGCTGGATGTGCAGGATATCTTCGATAACGATCCGCCTTACGTGCAGAACGGTACCTTAGCGTTCGATCCCAACGCTCACAACCCGATCGGACGTACAGTCGCGATTGGTGCGCGCGCCATGTTCTAAGCGAAACGGCCGGCAAGCCTTAACTTGCCGGCCGTTTTCCTGTCGAGCAGGCACGTTCTGCGCCGGCGCGAATTGCGTTAACATGAGGCTATTCATCGCAAGGTGAATGGCCTTTTTCAGGAGTTAAATCATGAAAATCCATTTTCATCTGAAGGCTGTTCTAGCCCTGCTGTTAATCACTCCTGGCACCAATACCGCTATCGCACAGGATGTCGATATTTCGATCCAGCCGGTCGGTATACTCGGTGAAACAGGCGGCTCGGGTCCTTATCCTGCGGTTGCGCGTGCTTTCGCTGACATGCGGGAGAACACGGTGTACATGCCCGCCACGCTGCCCGGAAAGCCTCTGCCCTTGATGATATGGGGCACTGGTGGTTGCCATGACAATGGTCTTGGTTATGCCGGATTTCTGCGCGAGATCGCGTCATACGGATTTATTGTTATTTCCGGGGGATATCCGCGCTTTGAGCGCGAACTGTTGTCACCTGAGCAGTTGGCAGAGGGGGACGATAACAACTCCCCGAACCCGCTTGCTGCTCTCGAATTTACGACAGTTGCACAACTCAAGGGGGCAATTGACTGGGCCAGGGCAGTTAATGAGGATGCTGCAAGCCCACTGCAAGGCAGTATCGATCTCGACCGGATAGCCGCGATGGGACACAGCTGCGGTGGACTACAGGCAATTACATTGTTTGCCGATCCACGTGTTGATACCGTGATTGCCTTCAATAGCGGCGCATTGAACGAACTACCTCCGCAACACTTGCGTCATAATAAAAACCTGAATGTAGGCAAGGAGATCCTCGATGATCTGCATGGCCCGATTGCCTATATTAACGGTGGACCAGGCGACATCGCCTATCCCAATGCCAGTGATGACCTGGCACGGATCGAAAGCGTACCGGTATTTTTTGCTGAGAATGGCGTCGGCCACGGTGGCACATTCCACTTTGACGCAAACGGTGGTGAATACGCGAAAGTTGCAACAGCGTGGATGCAATGGCAGCTCAACAATGACAAAGACGCTGCTACCATGTTCCTCGGCCCAGATTGCGGATTGTGCATCAGTGAGGGCTGGAAGGTGCAGCGAAAGGGAATCGAATGATGAGAGACTTCATGCCAGGCAAACATGTTCTGCTGCCGGCGCTGCTGCTCATGGCGGTCCAGTTACCCGTAGCTGCACAGAATAACGCAGCAGGCGAAAACGAGGCGGCTGCAGATACTTCCACCGGCGCGTGGTGGGCGCCTGATGAAGGACGTCTGTTCCCCGCCTATTCGGAATATGGCAACGCGACTGGCCGGCTCGGTATTATCAACAGCGCCGGCGATCTCGATACCAGAGAACATCCTTTTTTCACAGCACTGGGTAGCAACGGTCGAGCATGCGTGACCTGCCACCAGCCGGGAGATGGTATGAGCCTGTCAGTGGCGACCATCCGTGAACGCTGGGAAGCGACTGATGGCAAGGATCCTCTGTTCGCGATGATCGACGGTGCCAATTGCCCTGACCTTCCACCCGGTGAGGAGAGCTCCCATTCGTTGCTGTTGAACAAGGGACTGATACGCATTGGTATGCCTTGGCCACCTGCTCCATATGCACCAGATCCGGTTGAGACCGAGTTCGATATCGAAGTCGTGCGTGACCCCACCGGCTGCAACCTGAGCACCAGATGGGGTATCGACAGCGACAACCCGACCATTTCGGTATTTCGACGCCCACGACCTGTGCTAAACATCGCACACATGGTGGAACTGCCCCATGGAGTCGGTGCACATGATGTTTTTTTCTATGCAGACAAGAACCTGCTGCATACCGACCCCGAAACCGGAGAGTTCGTCCAGGGACTACTGATGGCGGATGCGCGTGGGCTGACGCCGCGAAACCAGGCCCGCGACGCGGCAAAAAACCACCTTGAACTGAAACGTCCGCTGAGCGAAGCAGAGTTGCAGGCGCTTGAGGCGTTTGAGTTGCAACTGTTCGGTGCCCAGAGCTTTGATTCCGGCGCAGGCAATCTTGACGGGGCGGACACACCACCCGGGCTCGGCCCGAACGCGCCGCGGCTCGCCCCGCGCGGAACACTGGGCAACAACCCTGTGAATCGCGTATTCGGTGATTTTTCGATGTGGAAAGCCGGTCAGGCAAGCAGCGATGAATATGCTGATTTCAAGGCATCGGTTGAGCGTGGCGCCGATGTTTTCTTCAGCCGCCGCTTCTATATTAATGATGTTGGGGCCTACAACGACAAGGGGCTCGGAAACCCTTTCAAGCGTTCCTGCGCAAGCGGCTGCCACAACACGCTTGCAATGGGGATGGACATGGGCCCGTTCCCGATGGACTTGGGTACTAACACCTATCCCTGGCAGCCAAATCGTGACGATCTACCGTTGTTTAAAGTGACTTGCAAACCAAACGCCACGCCACATTCCTATCTCGGCCCGGTGGTCTATACCCATGACCCAGGGCGGGCCTTGATCACTGGACGATGCCGGGATATCGGTGCCACCATGACCCAGCAAATGCGCGCACTTGCAGCGCGACCGCCTTATTTTGTTAATGGTTCTGCAGACACGCTGCGGGAATTGGTCGACTTCTACGATCGTCGTTTCAATATCGGCTATACCGACCAGGAGAAAATCGACCTGATCAACTTCATGAGGGCGCTATGAAATTGGTTCTACGTTCATTGTTTGGCCTGCTACCACTTGGCGCTGCCTTCTCCGCTCAGGCCCAGACCTATATTAACTTCGTCACCTGTCCGGTTGTGCGGGATATCGGAGCAGAGGTAGATGTGTGTTTTTATGCTGATTACCAAGGGGAAACCTATCATCTGTCACCCATCGGACTGATCGACTGGGGGCAACCTGAGCTCAAACATCGTCTATTGGTGGAAGGAGAGGTAGTAGAGGATCAGGCCTATTGTGGCGGCAAGCGCTTTATCGGCCGTACCACAGTACTCCCTGATGTTGATCTTGAGTGCAACGATTACATGCCGTTCAACAATCGCATCATCGGCGAACAGCGTATCGACAAACGCCCGGAGCACCCTAAATACAGAAGCGTATTCGAAGCCATGAAGACCGACCCTTCAGTATCGATTCAGCCGGCGCCGGTCAGCCTCCCGGTGGAGAGCGCTATCAATGATGAGGGGGGGCAGGTGGAACGCGATCTCGTGGTCTATTTTGCTTTCAACCGCGATCGTATAGACGGCGTAAGCGCAGGCAAACTCTTGGATTTCGCAGAAGCCGCCAAAAACGGGGGTTATCAGGTTGTGGCCAAAAGTTATCAGGCCGAGACCCGCCTGGATTCAGGTGAAACACTCGCGGAACATGCGGGCATGGCAGAGCAGCGTTCAAATAAAATGCTGCGAATACTGACGGGCCTTGGCATAGACCCACAACGAATCAGCTTCGATAACAACGACGGCAACATCGCCGGTAGCGGTAAACATGACTGGAAAAACCGGCGCATTGAATTGTCGCTGGAGTAAGCCGTGAGTAACGCACTATCCTCGATTTCATGGGCATCCTGCTACCTGGCAAGTAGCCATCGTGTCTGCGGTAAATAATGAACGCAGGCAAACTCTGTCATCGTCTACAGAAAAGTGATACTTCAGGTAATTAAAAATTTTTATTTTCTACTGTAAAGAGCTCTCTCTGACAGTAATCGCAATCCTCAGCCAGCAGTTTTTCTCCGGCTGTATCATCTCCCTTCAGCGCATAATCCAGCCAGGTGGTGCCCAGGTTGATGGATTCAATTAGGACGCCCATGTCAGGTTGATCGTCCAGGAGACCGTAAGTCAGTCCGTTGTGGCCGGCGCCAGTCGCTGTCACCAGTATAAAGGGGGCATCACTGCGTTCGTAATTGGCCACGGCGTTATCAGCCGCCATATCGGAAGGGCCGCCATATGCCAGTAGCACTGGGACGCTGACATCATCTATATGTTCCAGTTCAACCCCCGGAAAATTGGCAGCGCCAGGGAAAAAGCCGGTACTCAGTGCCAGTACCGCATCCACTCGTGAATCCACCGCTGCCAGCAAGGCCTCGAGTCCACCACAGGATGTACCTGCTGTGGCAATCCTGCTGGCATCCAGCCGGCCTTTGAACTGCTTTCTGGCGGCATCACTATTCAGCCAGTCCATGGCGGCTATTGAATTTGCCGGATTGGCGGTGCCTGTTTGAATGTCTGTTTCGTTAATACCACCAACAGCAACAACGAGATAGCCACCCTGTGCCAACCCGGTCAGGTAACCGATATAACCGTAATGGGATTTCCGGCAGCCACCATTGTTCCAGATCACAACGGGTAATTCACGTTCACCATAAGCACTCAAATCTGCAGGTCTGAAAATCGTATGGGTCGGCAGGCCATTGGCGGCTTCCCGTGTGACTGCAACAGGATCAGGGGAGGATGCTGGCTGCAGATCTGCTTTTGCCAGTTGGGTCCAACTCATGCTTACCAGGATAGATAAGCCTATAATAAACATGTGTTTATTCATATGATCTCCGGTGAAAGCTGCTATCTGCTTAATTTCGTCTTCATTATTTACTGAGGGTAAAATCAATCCACTCTGCATCGAAATAAACCTGTAGCAGTTTATAAACAGCCAGATGTTCATGAGTAAGCAAAGATCAGGAATCTACCTGACAGTGGGCAGAATACCTTGTTCTCTCATCCAGTCAAATAAGCGTGGCCCCCACAGTTCTACGGTCATCGAAAAATTGGGTACTTCGTAAACATGCAGCTCGACAGGCTGCCCGGCATCTTTCCAGATGGAGAATATGGCCAGCAGACCGTCTGTCACCGGCCCATGATTGGCCTCCGTAACCAGAAAAAGTGGTGCTGCATCGTCGGCCGGTGCCTGTATGTCCACCAATGAGGGTCCGAATATCGACACAAGAAAATCGGGCTTTTCCTCCTCCGGCGCATCCGCCATCAGCGCGCTGAAGCCGACACCGCCTCCCGCGGAAGTGCCGATGACACCAATCCTGTCCGGGTTGATTTGCCACTGCTGAGCATTCTCGTGGACGAGGCGCAGTGCGGCATGTGCATCCTCAGTGGCCAGGCGCAGGACTTCATTCAATGCCGGATCGTCCGGTGAGGGGTTGGCGTTACCGTTGCGAATCTGCATTTTTGGAAACACGGTGGGGGGAGCATCCGCCGGAGGTGGCGTACTGCGCCTTTCAATCTCTTCCGGTGTCATCTGCAGTGTGCGGTATTCCAGCAGAACCACTGCTATACCCTGGGCAAGCAGAGTCTCTATTTGGGCGCTTGTGTCGGCGCTCACAGTAAGCCAGCGCATGGCGCCGCCTGGCAACATGACGACTGCGGCGCCGGTTGCGTTGTCAGACGATGGCAGGTGCACTTCATAGACGGGTTCTATGGTGTTGTAGATGGTACGTTGTTCGCCGCTTTCGATTACCTGATGTTTGTGTGTCCACGACTCGGATCCCGAGGCAGGGTGATCATACAAACGCTGGTTGACAATATGTGTGGCGCCCGGTTGGGCCGCAATCAGGCTGGAATGTACCAGAAGAGTCAACAGCAACCCTTTTGCAAAAGTATATATGCGCATGAATTTCTCCTGATCAGGTCAGTTGGCATGTTGCCGGAGGATTCTGATTCTTTTGTTAAAGATACACTATTCAGTTTAATCAATTAATCTTCATGGGATAATTGCCGATCTCTGACCTGCCCCCTAATTTTGACTACCAGCCTGTTCTTAGTAAAGTCCACTTTAAAAGGAGAAAGTGGACATGAAGAAACGCTATACCGAAGAACAGATCATTAGATTTTTGAAGGAAGCCGAATCGGGCGTTCCGGTGAAGGAGCTATGCCGCAAGCACGGTTTCAGTGATGGCTCGTTTTACACTTGGCGCAGCAAATACGGTGGGATGGATGTCTCAGAGGCCAAGCGCCTGAAAGCACTGGAGGAAGAGAATGCTCGCCTGAAGAAGCTGCTGGCTGACACGATGCTGGACAAGGAAGCCCTGGAAGTTGCCCTAAGAAAAAAGTATTGACCCCGCAGGCCAGGCGGGAAGCTGTCCAGGAGATGCAGTCTCAGACGGCCATTTCCGAACGCCAAGCCTGTGCCCTGGTGGGGATTTATCGAAGCACTTTACGCTACCAGTCTCGATTACCAGAGCAGGACGAGGCGCTATCCAGCCGGATCATCGAGCTGGCTCAGGAGCGACGACGATTCGGTTATCGACGGATTCATGCATTGCTGCGACGGGAAGGGGTTGAGGTCAATCATAAACGGGTTTATCGGCTGTACCGAGCTGCAGAGCTGGCGGTAAAACGGCGTAAACGGCGCAAGGGGGTGATGGTGCCCAGAGAACCTTTGACCCTGCCGGTCCGCCGTAACGAAGTCTGGTCCATGGATTTTGTTATGGACTCCCTGGCCAACGGGCGGCGGCTCAAGGTCTTGACCGTGGTCGATGACTGCACCAAGGAGGCGGTGGATCTGGTTGCCGACTTCGGCATCTCGGGCCATTATGTCACCCGGATACTGGATCAGGTGGCCCGGTTCAGGGGTTACCCTAAAGCGGTAAGAACCGATCAGGGACCGGAGTTTACCGGCAAAGCATTGGATCAATGGGCTTACCAGAATGGTGTACAGTTAAAACTGATACAATCTGGCAAGCCCACACAGAATGCTTTCATCGAAAGTTTCAATGGCAAATTCAGGGATGAATGCCTGAATGAACACTGGTTCCATACCCTGGATCATGCCAGGGTGATCATTAACCAGTGGCGAAAGGACTATAACGAGTGTCGGCCACACTCCATGCTGGGTTATAAAACCCCGGCGGAGATGGCTGAAATTTTACGCAACCATATGGACTGAGCTAAGGGAATACTGGTAGCAATGTTGGGGGCAGGTCAACCAACGCTGATGGCGAAACCGTGGCCCTGCTGCGTGCCTATGACAAGGACACAGGCGAGGATGTCCAGGGGCGTATTGAAATGCCGGCACGCCAGACCGGCTCCCCCATGACTTTCCTGCACAATG
>Ga0181570_10003512_pt1 | contig 11872 bp, 10 predicted proteins | sample 101ome_18_FD_148667 | JGI IMG/M metagenome (GOLD analysis project Ga0181570, IMG submission 148667) | Coastal salt marsh microbial communities from the Groves Creek Marsh, Skidaway Island, Georgia - 101406AT metaG (spades assembly) | ecosystem: Environmental > Aquatic > Marine > Intertidal zone...
AAACAAATCATTACTTTCAATAACGACTTTTCCTTCGGGTTGTTCACCGATCGGCACACTCAAAGTCACATCACCGCGAAGCATCCCATCCAATACAATCTCAGAACCGAGCGAATCCGGTTTGACCTGAGCTTGATCCAATATCTCAAGCGCAACAGATGCTTCACCAGATAGCTGGCCCTTAATATCAATACGGCGCCCATCATCTTGATTTTGTCTGGCAACCACACGGCTCACAGAGAGGCCGCCGAAATCCGGGTTGGCGAACTCGATACGCGCGCGCTGACTTACAAAATCGACCACCCCATCAGTGCCGACAAAAGCAGGCCAGGTCGTCAGTGGTTTAAAGCGGTATGCAGTCATCGGAAAGCGCATACTGAGCTCACGACGTGAGCGATCAACTTCAGCACCCAGTGGACCCGAATACGAAATTCGTCCTTGATGAACATCGACTTCTTCAACAGCCCGAGTGAGGAAATCACGCACTTCAGCGTCTAGGGCATTTGGCAACAAACCGGCTAACGCACCTGTTGATGCATTCACGGTCAATTCAAGTTGCATCTGCTGTTCAGTTTCTCTCGGCAAATCCAAGAGCAACGCCCCACGGACATCCTGCACATCATTCTGCACACGCAGGTTTTGACCTCGTAGCAACAAGCCATTATCGGTACGATCAAATACGATCATTCCTGACAGCGCCTGCTGCTCCCAAGGTTGTGGAAAGATCTCGGGGAGTGAGAATGTGGCGGATTGTGCTTCAAAATCGAACCAACCCCTAGAGCCCTCAAGAAACAAATGACCTTGCACTGGACCGACATGCGGAATCGAGCGTCCCGCCTGAATCTCAAACGTATTGATGTCTGCGAAAACCAACGGCGTTTGATCGAGCGTCCAATCGACCTGGATATTCTTTGCTGTCACTGTTGGTTGGTTTAGCGCCAAAAGTCGAGCGAGTTTTGGGTCCGGATCATAGGACTTTAAAAACTCACCCAATCGAAGACCATCCGCCTCAAGCCCAGGGATGTGCGCAACCACTCGCGTCCCATCGAATCGCAATCCGCCACCAGATCCAGCGATTTTGATCCCTGGCAGTTGCAATTGCAGCGATTCGAACGAGGCTGAAACCGCATCCAAGCCAGGAAGCTCAAACCGCGCACTCATGTCACCATTCAGACCCGAATCTGTTTCAGATAACCCGCTGACTCGAACGATCCCCTCGACCGGCGCGCCATCTTTGAGATTCAGCCAAGCGGTTGCATCGACACCGACGAGTAGCTCGTCGAACCCAACTCCCGGTATCGGAGCATTACGAAGCCATGTATGCACCCGAAGGTCATGTGCGTCGTTCGTGTCTGAGGGATATCGCCAGTCGATCTCCAGAGGAACCGACATGTCTTCCGTCACGAGACGTGTTTGGGCCAAGATTCCACTCTCAGGATCAATCGCAACTGATAAGCGCTTTAGAGAGACATTACCGAGCAGTACATCGAAATTGTGCAGCTGAAACTCACCCATCGGACGCACTGCATCGTGAAGCTGGTTCAGTAACCCAGCCCATGCTTTTGGATCAGGGATTGCGCTACCAGTTGATCCACGCTGAACGATTTCGCCTTCATCTAAAACCAACTGACCGATCACCGGCTCAAAAGACGCTAACGATGCGTGAAGGTCGAGCAACATTTGAACACGGCGGACTTCGATCGAACCCAAATCTTTTTGGATCACGAGATTTAAAGCCTCAAGATAGGGTCCAGTCCAGGAGGCTCGTGCACCAATTTCAGAAATGGTTACCGTTGCATCAAGACGCTTTGACAACACCGCTTCAATGTCAGCCCGCCAGTAATTAACCAACGGAAATGCAGCCAAGATAAGGCCCTGCAATGCTGCGAGAACGACCAAGATAATGGCCTTTGTTGTCAGCACGCGACGGATCATGACAACACAACCTCGTAGCGATCTTGCGAGAAACTCGTATCGACCTGAAGACGAATCGGGCGATGAATAAACGCCTCCAAATCAGCCAGCGCATCAGACTCTTCATCAATCAGACGGTCAATGACGCTCGGTGCGGCGATCACGGTTGTGGTCTCAGCGGAATAGGCTCGGTATTCGCGCATGATGGCCCGGAAAATTTCGTAGCAGACAGTTTCCGCTGTTTTGATCTGCCCCGTACCGCGACATTGCGGGCATGACTCTTGAAGCAAATCAGACAAGCGCTCTCGTGTTCGCTTGCGTGTTAACACTACAAGTCCTAGATCATTAAAATCACTGATACGTGTTTTCACCGGATCTTCATCCAGTGATCGCTCGAGCGTGCGAAGCACTTGTCGTTTGTGCTCATCGTCTTCCATATCGATAAAGTCGATCACGATAATGCCGCCCAAATTCCGCAAACGGAGTTGACGTCCAATGGCGACAGCGGCTTCGAGATTAGTCCGGAAGACCGTTTGTTCTAGTGTATGCGCGCCAACAAACCGACCGGTATTCACATCGATCGTGGTCATTGCTTCGGTTTGATCAATCACCAGGTATGCGCCTGACTTCAGTTCAACATCCCGTGCGAGCGCTTTTTCAATCTCATCTTCAATCTGGTACAGATCAAAGATTGGGCGATCACCTTGGTAGTGCTGGATCAACGGCGCCACCTCTGGCATGAACTTCGATGCAAATTCAGAAAGCTTGGTAAAAGTTTCGAGTGAATCGATCAACACACGCTCGGTATCACGACGAATTTGATCACGCACCAATCGATGTGTGAGTGGTAATTCAGCAAACAATAGAGCCGGCGCTTTCACTGTTTTTTGTTCGGCACAAATGTTGTCCCAAACACGTTTCAGATAGACCAAATCATCTTCTAAGTCGTCTGAGGTATGGCCATCGCCTGCAGTACGAACGATTACACCCCAGTCGATACCTTGGGCATCCAGTGCCTCTTGCGCAATGGCCCTCAAATGCTCACGAGTACTCTCATCTTCAATTCGTTGACTGATCCCCACATGTGTGGCGAAAGGCATTAAGACCAAGTGTCGCGCAGGTAACGATACCTCTGCCGTCAATCGAGCACCTTTGGTCCCAACAGGATCTTTAATCACTTGAACCAGGAGATCTTGTCCCTCAGTCACCAACTGCTGAATCGAGCGGTCCCGATCATTGTCATCCGTCGGCAGATCCTTGGCATGCAAGAAAGCACTTCGATCAAGCCCAATATCGACAAAGCACGCCTGCATTCCAGGTAACACGCGCGCGACCTTACCTAAATAGACGTTGCCGACCAGACCACGATGGGTTACGCGCTCAATTAGAATTTCTTGCAACATCCCCTGCTCGACCACGGCAACCCGGGTCTCAAGCGGAGTGAAGTTCAGCAAAATCTCATGACGCATTGTTCAGCATGGCCTCTAGCTCAACCAGCGGTAGCCCGACAACATTGGTATACGATCCTTGAATCGATTGAACAAACCGCGCTGCTAATCCTTGGATCCCATACCCGCCAGCTTTATCTTTCGGCTCACCGGTTTGCCAATAGTGTAAACGTTCTTCTCTGGTCAGTTCACGAAAGGTCACATCTGTTCTCACAACCTGCACATCGGCTCGGTCATCGACCAACACACAAATACCGGAATACACCTGATGTGTCCGACCAGATAACCGATTCATCATCGACAAAAAATCATCCAGATCCGATGGTTTATTCAAGATCATTCCGTCCACGGATACTGTGGTATCTGAACCGATAATCGGCTCACCTATGTGCGCATATGATGCAACCGCACGTGCTTTTGCTTCTGCTAACCGTGATACAAACTGATCGGGCTCTTCGCCATCACCAAGTGACTCATCAATATCAGCGGGAATCACTCGAAAATCCGGCGTGATCAATTGAAGTAAGTCACGCCGCCTAGGCGACTGACTGGCAAGGATCATTGACGTTGAGTCCTCAGCCCCTGCGCATAATCCGCCAAGCTGTCATACAGCCAGCGAAGTGGCGACCAAAGAAGTGCGGAAACAAAGGCCTGCAGGACCAAAATGAAAAACTCAGGAGATTGCCCCGTCAGGGTTCTCGCCCAATAGGACACAGCTGACGCAATCAGCAAGACGACAAAAATTACCACCGACTGCCTCACCCAATTCACTTGGCGGACCGATGGCCCTAACAAGGTCAATGCATAAGCAATCAAGGCAAATAACAATCCATGTAGACCAAGCGTCGTTCCGTATAAGACATCAACGGGGAGCGACGAGATCAAAAGAAGCGTCATCGATAACTGATAGTTCCGCATGAGGCCCCACCACGTCACGAACAAAAATCCGAAATGAGGAAGTGCGAGCGTCAACCACGCAGGGTATGGGAAAGCGATTAACAATAACGTCACAAGCCATGTCACTAAAAAGATCATGACTCACCCTCCGCAAGATCCACCATCACCAAAGACAAACGTGCCATTGGTGTCAGCGGAGCGGCAATCACCCGAGCAAACGGTTGGCCTGGTGCGCGAATCACTTCTTTGACTTCGGCAACCGGAATCCCTGGCTGGAAACGATCACCGAGGCCTGAAGTTTCCAATAGATCACCGGGTACGATATCCACAGTATCCGGAAGATTACGTAATTCAACCCGATCCATCCGACCGACACCTACAGCAATCGCTCGCTCACGCGTACGAGTGACTTGGACCGGAAGCTGATGTGTTGCATCCGTCATCAGAAGCACATCAGCTGCATGAGGATAAGCTACGACTACTTGCCCAACCAAACCATCGGCTGAGATCACAGGCCTTCCCTCGGTCACCCCAGCAAGCAAGCCGCGATTGATGGTCACACGATGGACGAAGGGATCGTTCGATAAGCGCTCGATTTGAGCCTGCAACAAACGTTCATTCACACGCTCTTTCACACCGAGTAGTCGACGAAGCTCAGCGTTTTCAGCGCGCAGTGTCTGTAACTTTAATTGCTCAGTTCGTAATCGTTCGTTTTCAAGCGCAATCACTTCAAGCCTCTCGGTGATAAGATCATGAGATTGCACCCAAGTTACAAATTCAGAAGAGACTCCACCTGGCAAGTAAGCGATTTGCTCGACGGGCCAGAGCGCGGTCTTGATGGCCTGGCGCACCATCGTCAGCGCATCGAATCGAGAATCAATAAAAATCGTGGCCACAGAAAAAGTGACCGCAACAATCAAGCGGACCGCTGCGACACTGGTTTCAGAGAACAGCGGCCGCATGCCGTTAACTCTTAGTCAGAGTTAAATAAGTTGAATGAGGCGCGATCAATCAGCTCGAGTGCTTTACCACCGCCGCGGGCAACACACGTTAATGGATCATCCGCAATCAATACAGGCAATCCTGTTTCAGCTGCCAGAAGCTCATCGAGGCCTTTCAACAAGGCACCACCACCGGTTAGAACGATGCCGCGTTCAGCAATATCAGACGCCAATTCAGGTGGAGATTGTTCAAGCGCATTTTTCACAGCGGCTGTAATTTGCGCCAATGGCTCAGAGAGCGCTTCTTGGATTTGGTTGGATTTCAGGGTGAGCTGCTTTGGAATCCCTTCAGCCAGGTTCCGACCCCGCACATCGATTTCGTGCTCATCTTTAAGAACGACGGCTGTACCGATATCTTGCTTGATACGCTCTGCAGTTGAGTCACCGATGAGGGTACCAAAACGACGGCGGACATAACCGACGATTGCTTCGTCGAATCGGTCACCACCAATCCGTACCGATTCAGAGAATACGATACCGTTCAACGATATGATCGCGATCTCAGTGGTACCACCACCGACGTCAACAACCATCGAACCGCTTGCATCATCAACAGGAAGGTCAGCACCTAATGCAGCCGCCATTGGCTCTTCAATCAGATACACCTCACGGGCACCTGCGCCAAGTGCAGACTCTTTAATCGCACGACGCTCCACCTGAGTGGATTGCGCAGGAACACAAACAAGCACGCGTGGTGACGGGCGAATAATGGAGTTTTCGTGCACTTTGCCAATGAACAACTGAAGCATTTTCTCAGTCACGTGGAAATCCGCGATCACACCATCCTTCAACGGACGGATTGCAACGATGTTTCCTGGTGTTCGACCAAGCATCCGCTTTGCCTCGATACCAACGGCTGCAACAGAACGCTGAGTTCCTACCGTGCGGATCGCAACAACTGAAGGTTCGTCTAGGACGATTCCTTTTCCTTTAACGTAGATCAGCGTATTCGCTGTCCCCAAGTCGATCGAAATATCGTTCGAAAACAATCCGCGTATGGCTTTAAACATGCAAGCTTCATCCTGTTAGGCGTGCGCAATAAAAATGGGAGTTTAGCTGACCCGACCTCTATACTGAAGCCTTATGCTAGCATGCGTTCTTCTAAATATGATTTTCAATGACGGAGAAACCTATGTCGCTGACGAGCGATGACGTCAAACGCGTGGCTAAACTCGCGCGGTTAGGTCTCACAGAGGCCGAAACAACAGAGACTCTGGCGCAACTGAATTCAATTCTTGAGTTGGTTGATCAAATGCAACAAATTGACACACATGGAGTTGCACCTCTTGCCCATCCCTTGGAATTAAAGCAAACCCTGCGTGCTGACGCTGTGACTGAAACAGACCAGCGCGAGAAGTTTCAGGCTATCGCACCTCAAGCAGATGCGGGCCTCTATCTCGTGCCGAGGGTTGTTGAATGAGTCAAATTACCGACCTGTCGTTTTCTGAACTCAAGAAAGCGCTCGGCGATCGCACATTGTCGAGCGTTGACATAACCAATGCATTTCTAGATCGCATTGAAACATTGAATCCGACATTGAACGCTTTCATTACCATTACGCACGACGAAGCGATGCAAGCAGCGAAAGAAGCAGATGCAGCGATCAGTAACGGCACAGCCACTGCATACACTGGCCTTCCAATCGCACACAAAGATTTATTTTGTACGGATGGCACATTGACCACGTGCGGATCAAAAATCCTATCGAACTTTGTCGCCCCCTATGACGCGCATGTTGTCAGCCAGTGTAAAAATGCAGGGCTCGTATCACTTGGCAAACTGAATATGGATGAGTTTGCGATGGGGTCATCCAATGAGAATTCATATTATGGTCCCGTGAAAAATCCATGGGATACAACCCGTGTACCAGGCGGAAGCTCCGGTGGTTCGGCTGCTGCCGTTGCCGCACAATTGACACCGTTGGCAACTGCAACAGATACCGGCGGCTCGATTCGTCAGCCAGCGGCCTTCACAGGAACCTCCGGACTGAAACCGACCTATGGGCGGGTCAGTCGTTTTGGCATGATTGCTTACGCATCAAGTTTAGATCAGGGTGGCCTGATTGCGCACACTGCTGAAGACGTTGCGCATGGACTTGGATTAATTGCGGGCCACGACTCACGTGATTCGACATCAGCGAATCAACCAGTTCCTGACTACACGGAAACACTCAATGACTCACTCAAAGGCAAAGTCATCGGTATTCCAAAACAGTTTTTTGATGACCGCTTAGACAGCAGAATGCGTCACGCGATGGATGACGTGCTCGAGGTATTCAAATCTCTTGGCGCGACCACAATCGAGGTGTCTCTCGATCATGTTGCCGAAGCGATTCCTGCCTATTACGTCATCGCTCCGGCTGAAGCGAGCGCAAATTTATCTCGGTTTGATGGCGTGCGTTTTGGTTATCGCGCGGACAGCCCGGCAGATCTCATGGATCTCTATGAACGGTCTCGCGGAGAAGGATTTGGCAGCGAAGTGAAGCGTCGGATTTTAATCGGCACCTATGCGCTGTCAGAAGGCTACTATGACGCGTATTACAAAAAAGCACAGCAGATCCGCAGGCTGATTCGCGATGATTTCAATCGCGCACTTAGTTCATGCGATCTGTTATTCGGACCGACAACACCATCGACAGCCTTTGTGCTTGGTGAGAAAACAGCAGATCCAGTCGCAATGTATTTGGAAGATATCTATACCGTCGCCACCAACATGGCAGGACTCCCTGGTGGATCGTTCCAAGCACCGCTGATTGATGGCCTGCCAACTGGATATCAACTCACGGGTCGCGCTTTTGGCGAGAGCATGATCTTAAATGCCGCACATCAAGTTCAACTGGCGACCGATTGGCATACGCTGCGTCCGGAGGGTGTGTGATATGTATGAAGCTGTGATTGGACTCGAGGTCCACGTACAACTCTCAACCGACTCTAAAATCTTCTCGGGATCGTCGACAAACTTTGGTGCTGAGCCAAACACTCAAGCCTCACTGATTGATCTCGGCATGCCGGGTGTATTGCCAGTACCGAATGCAAAGGCGTTCGAGATGGCGGTTAAATTCGGACTCGCGATTGATGCAGAGATTGGACGGGAGTCGATCTTCGACCGGAAAAACTACTTCTACCCAGACCTACCGAAGGGTTACCAAATCAGTCAATTCGAAAAACCGATTGTCGGTCCAGGGCGTGTGACAATCAGTCTTGAAGACGGTACTTCCAAAACAATCAACGTGACACGCGCGCACCTTGAAGAAGATGCAGGTAAAAGCGTTCATGATGCGTTTGACGGAATGACTGGCGTCGACTTAAACCGAGCCGGTACACCACTACTCGAAATCGTTTCTGAGCCTGAATTACGCTCGGCGAAAGAGGCTGTCGCGTATCTCAAGGTGATTCATTCAATCATTCGCTATCTCGACATTTCCGACGGCAACATGGCCGAAGGATCGATGCGTTGCGACTGTAACGTCTCAATTCGACCAAAAGGATCTGACACACTCGGAACGCGTACGGAAATTAAAAACGTAAACTCGTTCCGTTTCGTCGAAAAAGCCATCAACACAGAGATCAATCGGCAAATTGAGATTTTGGAAGATGGCGGACGAGTCATCCAAGAGACTCGGCTCTATGATCCTGATAAAGACGAAACCCGTTCAATGCGCTCAAAAGAAGAAGCGAACGATTATCGTTACTTCCCAGACCCTGATCTACTGCCTGTTGTTTTAGATGACAGCTTCATCAGCGCGTGCCGCGATGCACTGCCAGAGCTTCCTGAAGCGCGTAAAGCGCGATACATCAGCGAATACGGCATTACTGATTATGATGCGGGCGTCTTAGTCGCGGATCGCGACGTTGCTGATTACTTTGCTGAAGTCGCAAATACCTCAGGCGAAGGCAAGCTCGCTGCCAACTGGGTCATGGGTAGTGTGTTGGCCGAACTCAATCAAACCGGCGGCACCATCACAGACTTTGCAGTGACGGCAAAACAATTGTCCGATCTGATCGGTCGCATTAAAGACAATACGCTCAATTCAAAGACCGCAAAAACGGTATTTGAAGCACTACTCGCAAGCGAAGGTGAAGTCGATGCCATCATCGAGTCCAAGGGTCTCGTTCAGGTGACAGACACTGGCGCAATTGAAGCGATTGTCGATGAGGTGATTGCCGAAAACCCAGACCAAGTCGCCAACTACCGCGCAGCACCTGAAGAGAAACAGGGCAAAATGCTTGGGTTCTTTGTTGGCCAAGTGATGAAGAAGTCACAAGGGAAAGCGAACCCTCAGGCTGTGAATCAAATTCTGAGCTCAAAGCTCAGCGGCTGATCCACAGACTGGGCAAGCGGGGTCCTTCCGATAACGGAAGGACTTCCATTCCATAGTCTTTGCATTGAAGCGGGTCAGTCGTCCAACCAAACGGTCGGGCCAGCCAAGCAAGACACCCAAAACTTCGACCGCCTGAAGCGTACCTAAGGTGCCGACCACTGGCCCTAACACCCCTGTTTCTGCACAGGTCGGCTCGACCTCTGGAACATCGGGTATCAAACAGGCATAACACGGATTGTCTCGATCACGAGGATCGATTGTCGTCAGTTGCCCTTCAACACCCAACGCTGCAGCAGAGACTGTCGGCACCTGATGCTTTAACGCCAATCGATTCGCTAAAAATCGGGTCGCAAACCGATCTGTACAGTCAGCAACACACTGCGCGCTAGCGACTGCCTCATCGACATTCTGATCATCTGCATGCGCACCAATGACATCAACCTGAATCCATGGATTAATGCCGAGGATTCGCTCTTTGGCCGATTCGACCTTTAATTGGTTCAAGCTATTCTGGCTATGGATCACCTGGCGGTGAAGATTGGTTTCATCCACCGTATCACCATCAACGAGCGTTAATCGCCCGACCCCGGCAGCGCCAAGATACAACGCAAGCGGACTACCAAGACCACCAAGTCCCAAGACCACAACATGCGATTGTTTCAGACGCTCCTGGCCATCCACATCGACATCAGACAGGAGAATCTGTCTTGCGTAATGCAGTAGTTCTGAATCAGTCATCATGGCTTTTGCATCCTCGTCACTCGGTCTCTGCCTGCTAGGTCTTGATGTGTCTGAATGGACTTCCAGCGCATCTTCATCGCAAGTTCTCTTACATCATGGGCCTGACGATGACCATGCTCAAGACACAACACGCCATCATCAGAAAGATAATTCGGTGCCTCACTTAAGATGCGCTGTATCAAAGACAACCCATTATTCTCAGAAAAAAGTGCGATCGCCGGTTCATACGCGACAACATCGGGATCCACTTCCGGATCATCCCAGGCGATATAAGGCGGATTTGCGGTGATCAGCTGAAACTTAGAGAGCCCCTCAAAGAGGTCTGCTTGGCGACATTCGACGTCCAACTGTAAAGCAGACGCATTGTGACTCGCACACCGAACCGCATGGTCTGACAGATCACTAGCTGTCACCATACAGTAAGGGTGCCGTGCTTTGATGGCGAGAGCCACAGCGCCAGAGCCGGTACAGAGGTCGTGAACCAACTGGACATTAGCATCAGCAATCAATGCAGAGGCGACCTCGACCAACGTTTCAGTATCGGGCCTCGGAATCAGCACATCCGAGTTGATCAGAAGCTTCAACCCATCGAAATAACACACTCCCAAAATATAGGCCAAAGGCTCACCGGCAATCGATCTGCGTGCAATGTTGATGATCTGTTCAGCTTTTTCGTCAGCAAGGGGTGATTCGGCTGAGAGAATTTGTTCGGTCAGGGATAATCCAAGCACTTCTGAAAAGACCAGTTGCTGTTCGCTATGGGTCCAATTGGCTGCACGAATCTGATCGTGGCGCTGTAGTTCGACAAGCGTCATGCGCCCGTATCAAGCCCTGCTAATAGCTCAGCCTGGTACTCCTGCACCAGCGGATCGATGATCATTTGGCACGCGCCATCCATCATCTCATCTAATCGATACAGCGTGAGGTTGATCCGATGATCCGTGACGCGTCCTTGCGGGAAGTTGTAGGTCCGAATACGTTCAGAACGATCACCTGATCCAACCAAGGATTTTCGTTCACTCGCTTCTTTTGCTTGCTGCTCTTGTCGTGCAGCATCTTCCAATCGCGCCTGCAATAAACTCAATGCACGCGCCTTATTTTTGTGCTGCGAGCGTTCGTCCTGACACTCCACTACAACACCCGTTGGGATGTGGGTAATCCGAATCGCTGAATCTGTTTTGTTCACGTGCTGACCACCGGCACCACTTGCTCGGAAGGTATCAATACGAAGGTCTTTGGTGTCGATGGTGGTTTCCGCCATTGGGTCAGCTTCAGCCATTACAGCAACAGTACACGCAGACGTATGGATCCGTCCTTGAGATTCAGTCGCGGGAACACGCTGCACGCGATGCGCCCCTGATTCAAACTTCAAACGACCATAGACCCGCTCGCCGGCAACTTTCATGATGATTTCTTTATAACCACCAAGTTCAGCTTTCGATTCGGACAACACTTCTGTTTTCCATCCTTGCGTTTCAGCAAATTTGAGATACATCCGTGCCAAATCGCCGGCGAAAAGTGCCGCTTCATCACCACCGGTTCCGGCTCGG
>Ga0181570_10003515_pt1 | contig 11868 bp, 13 predicted proteins | sample 101ome_18_FD_148667 | JGI IMG/M metagenome (GOLD analysis project Ga0181570, IMG submission 148667) | Coastal salt marsh microbial communities from the Groves Creek Marsh, Skidaway Island, Georgia - 101406AT metaG (spades assembly) | ecosystem: Environmental > Aquatic > Marine > Intertidal zone...
TCAATGTTTTGGACAATTATGATAAAATAATGAACATAATTATTCCAACCTTAGGTTCTGAAAGAAAAAAAACGTACAGCCCTTTTCTTCCAATATGTCCAGAAACTGGAAAAGTACTAGAAATACCAATTATAGAAATAGATAAAAAACAAAATGAAGTAGTTTTTGACAATGGGGGAAAAAAATTAAAAACTAAAATTACTGATGGCTTGTGTAAATTGCAGTGGAAAGTTGATTGGGCAATGAGATGGTCAGCGCTTAAAGTTGATTTTGAGATGTATGGCAAAGACCTTATTCCTAGTGCGGAACTTTCAGGTAAAATATGTAAAATACTTGGGACATCACCACCAAATGGTTTCGCATATGAGTTATTTTTAGATGAAAAGGGTGAAAAGATTTCAAAATCTAAAGGTAACGGTATTACAATTGAAGAATGGTTAAAATATGCAACGCAGGAAAGCCTTGCACTTTATATGTATCAAAATCCTCAAAGAGCAAAAAAATTATATCCTCAAGTTATTCCTAAAGCGGTTGATGAATATTTAACTTTTTTAGAGAAATTTGAACAACAAGAAATCAAAGAGCAACTTGGTAACCCAGTTTGGCATGTACATAATGGTCAACCTCCTAAAGAAAAAAATGTAATATCTTTTGGCGTGTTATTAAATTTAGTTAGCGCAAGTAATGCTGAAAACGAAGAAGTTTTATGGAAATTTATTAAGAATTATAACTCAAAAATTATCAAAGATCAGCACCCGATTCTTCAAAAATTAATACTGAATGCGATCCAATATTTTAATGACATTGTCAAACCTTTAAAAAAATATAGGTCAGCAAATGAAAATGAGAAAAAAGCAATATCAGCTCTTATTGAAGTTTTAAAAAAAATGCCAGATGGGCTAGATCCTTCTGCAATTCAAACTGAAGTTTTTACTGTAGGAAAAAATTATTATCCAAAAGAAAAATTGAGAGATTGGTTCAAGGCAATATATGAAATTGTTTTCGGAGATGAACAGGGACCAAGAATGGGTTCTTTTATTAGTTTTTTTGGTCGACAAGAAACTATTCAATTATTAGAGGAAAGCTTAAAAAGATAGAATGTTATATGATATTTTTAGTTCTTTTTTAAAACATACAGATCCTGAAACTGCTCACCAATTAGCAATAAAGCTACTAAAGAAAAATCTAATTCCTTTTGAGTATTTTAGGTTTAAAGGAAATAGTATTTTAGAGTCTAAAGTATTTGGAATTAAATTTGAAAATCCAGTCGGTGTTGCAGCTGGTTTCGATAAAAATGCAGAAGTTTACAATTCAATGTTTAAATTAGGATTTGGTTTTGTTGAAGTTGGCACAGTAACACCAAAACCCCAAGACGGAAATCCGAGGCCAAGAGTATTTAGGCTCAATCAAGATAAAGCAATTATCAACCGGCTTGGCTTTCCAAATGATGGTATGGATGAGATATATAATCGACTGCAAAACAATCCGAGTACAGGTGTTTTAGGTATAAATGTTGGACCCAATAAAGAAAATAGTTCAAAAAATGATGATTATTTAAAATGCTTAGATAAATTTTATTATAATGCTGACTATATCGCTATAAATATATCGTCTCCGAATACACCTGGCTTAAGGGATTTGCATGACAAAGAAAAGATTTCATCTTTAATAGATGATCTTAAAAATTTGCGATCAAAAAAGGATACGCAAAAACCGATTATATTTAAACTTTCTCCAAATATTGAATTTTCAGAGATAGATCCTTTGTCAGAAATATTTTTAGATAAAAAAATAGATGGTTTAATTTTAACTAATACAAGTATCGATGGAAAAAATGAACTGAATGATAAAAATAGAAATGAAAAAGGAGGGCTGTCTGGCAGTCCAATTTATAGAATTTCAAATGAAATCATTTCTCGTTTTTACAAAAACTTTAAAGGTTCAATTCCTATTATTGGAGTTGGAGGTGTCAGTGATAGTGAAACAGCATATGAAAAAATTAAGTGTGGAGCAAATTTAGTCCAATTATATACATCAATGATTTTTAAAGGACCATATGTAGCCTCAAACATAAACGAAGAGATTGTTGATTTACTTTCCAAGGATGGATTTAGTAATATTTCAGATGCTGTTGGAGTAAATATTAAATAACAAAATTATATGAGGTATAATAACCAATATAGTTAAGTTTTTTCTTATTTTTAAATATTCATTATTTTTTAAAAATCTTTGATCTAATAACAAAATTATAAAATAACTTAATGCATACAAAAATATCTTTATTTCAAATTTTAATAATATTTCAAAAATGATTAAAAAAATTGGATATAAGACAACCAATATTTTAGTTAGTTTTAAATTATCTTTATATTCATAAATAATCAGTTGCAACCAAGTTGATCCTAATAAAAAACTTAAAATAACTAACGAGTATAGTGAGAATAAATCTAAAATTAATTCCTGCTTTAAATAAATACTTAAAATTGAAAGCAAATAAAATGGAATAAGTCCTGAGTAGCATAATAACTTTATTAGTGATAAATTATTCATTAAAGAATTTTTCTGAATGAATAAGCTACAGCAATTCCAATACCAATTGCTACACTAACAGACGTTACACCATAAATTATTGGATAATTTTGAGAAATATTAATTAGAAAATTTGTAAAATTATTAAATTCAGGTGTTTGGATATTTGTAATATTTAAAGATGGTATAATTTTTGAAAAAATTAAATCGTAACCAAATTTAAATCCAAAAGTTAAAATTAAAATAGACAACAGTCCTCTCAGCTCTTCACCTGCCAGTCTAGTACTGACTTTTGATCCAAGTTGTGCTCCTAAGACCGACCCAAATGATAAAATCATTACTAAGTATAAATCAATAGTATTATTCTCAATTGCATGAAGTAAAGAAACTATGATCATGACAAAAATCATTGCAAATAATGAAGTTCCAGGAACCAACCTAGCTGGCATTCCAATAATATAAATTAGTACAGGAACTAAAATAAAACCACCGCCAACTCCTAATAATGAAGATATTAATCCAACTATGATACCAAAAAAAATCGGTCCAATCGCACTAATATATAATTTAGATGCATGTATTCGAACTTTAAATGGTAAATTATGTATCCAATAATGCTTATGAAGTTTTCTTTTAATAAATTTATTATTTCGAATTCTTTTCATTTCACTTAAACTTTCATAAAACATCAAAATTCCTATTGAGGTTAAAAGAATACAATATGAAACTGATATTAAATTATTAATTGAACCTTTTTTTATAAAAAAAATAAAAATTTCAACTCCAACAATAGATCCAATAAGACCGCCAATTAAAATATAAATTCCCATTTTAACATCAATGTGATTTTTAAAATAATGAGCAAGAGAACCTGAAACAGAAGCAGCTAGAATATTATTCGCACCATTTGCGACTGCGTAAATTGGTGGAATGCCTAAAAACATAAGAATTGGTGTCATTAAAAAACCGCCGCCAATTCCTAATAATCCTGTAAAAAAACCAACAATTGCACTTATAAGTAATAGTAAAGGAACATTAATATAAACTTCAGCGATTGGTAAATAGATATCAAACATTTATCAGTAGTGATATTTCTTCAACAAATATGCCTCTAGTATTCAATTGTCAAATTATGTAACCAATTAAATTAGCAATAAAAACACCTTGACCAAGACTTTTTAAAGAAATATATCCTTTCCAACTATGGCTAATATTTGTGAATTAACTGGGAAAAGACCAATGAGTGGACATAAAGTGTCTCATTCAAATAATAAAACTAAGAGAAAGTTTTATCCAAATTTAAAAAAAGTTTCATTAAAGAGCGAAATGCTTAAAAAAAATGTAAGTTTAAAAATCTCAACTCGTGCCTTGAAAGCTATAGATTTTAGAGGTGGTTTAGACCAATTTTTGATAAGAGCTAAAAATAAAAATCTAGCTCCTAGAGTCAAAAAATTGAAAAAAGCTCTAATGGTTAAGACAAAGACTAAATCTAATTGATTAATAAAAAATTAATTCCTTATATCACCGCTATGATGCTTATTGTTTTAGCATCTAATTATCTAGTACAGTTTCCAGTAAAATACCTTAACTTACAAAATATTTTAACATGGGGAGCTTTTAGTTATCCTATAGCTTTTTTAGTGACCGATTTAGCAAATCGAGTTCATGGAATTCAATTTACTAAAAGAATAATTTATATAGGTTTCATCTTTGGAGTATTGGTATCATTATTATTTTCATTGAGTGATTTTAACTTAATATCTATAAGAATTGTGATTGGTTCAGGAACTGCATTTTTAGTCGCTCAGTTATTAGATGCAAATATTTTTAACCGTCTTAGAAATAACAAATTTTGGTTTATACCACCATTTCTCTCATCTATAATTTCATCTGCAATTGATACAATTTTATTTTTTTCAATTGCCTTTTATGGAACTTCGATTCCTTGGGTGACTCTGGCTTTAGGCGATTTTATTGTAAAAATTTTTATTGCAATGCTGATGTTAGTTCCATTTAGATTAATTTTAGGGAATTTGAATTTAGTTCAGGGTTCTTTTTTTAGTCTGCGAATTAATAAATAAATCAACTAGCTGATCAACCATAGCATCCCCAAGTTCTTGAACATCTGCAATTTTAATAGCTTTCTCATAGTAATTTGTAACATCATGTCCAATACCAATCGCATTAATTTCAACATCGGAATTTTTTTCAATCCATCTTACAACTTTTTTTAAATGTTGCTCCAAATAATTTGCTTGATTTACTGATAAAGTGGAGTCATCAACTGGAGCGCCGTCTGATATTACCATAATAATTTTTCTTTCTTCTTTTCTTTTTTTTAATCTATTAAAAGCCCAAAGGATTGCCTCACCATCAATATTTTCTTTGAGTATTCCTTCTTTAAGCATTAACCCTAAATTATTTTTTGATCTTCTCCATGGTGTGTCAGCAGATTTATAAATTATATGACAAAGATCATTAAGTCTTCCTGGGTTTTGTTTTTTATGTTTCATCCATAGCTCTCTACTTTTTCCACCTTTCCAGTTAAGGGTTGTAAATCCCAGTATCTCTACTTTCACAGAACAACGCTCAAGTGTCCTTGAAAGTATGTCAGCACAAATAGCAGCTATGGTAATTGGTCGACCTCTCATTGATCCTGAATTGTCAATTAAAAGAGTTACAACTGTATCTTTAAAATCAATATCTTTTTCTTTTTTGTAAGATAAAGAATTAAATGGATCCATAATAATACGAGGTAATTTTGATGCATCAAGTAAACCTTCTTCAAGGTCAAAATCCCATGAACGATTTTGTTTAGCTAGGAGTTTCCTTTGTAATTTGTTTGCCAATCTTGAAATAAATGATTGAAGAGAAGAGAGCTGAAGATCTAGATTATTTCTTAATTTTGTTATTTCTTCATCAGTAATAAGCTCATTTGCTTCGAAGGTTTTATCATACTGGTTGGTAAAAATTTTATACTTTTTAGATTCTTCTTTGGACTGTTTCTGTGATCTCGTGGTATGGACATCATCGTTTTCACTATCTTCTAAAGCAATTTCTTGATCATTCAGACTTGGGTCGAAATCGATTTCAGGCACAAGGTTTTCCATATCAAATTCTGGCTTTTCAGATTGTTGATTTTCTTGCTCTTGTAATTGCTGTTTTTCATTATTCTTTTCATTATTATTATTTTCGTCTTCACTGTCGTTTTCAACATTTTGAGGGTTGGAATTTTGATCTTGAATCTCCAAGTCATTAATAATTGAATTAATATTTTCACTATATTTTTGTTGGTCATATAAATTTTTTTTTAAAGAAAAAATTTTATTTGATATTTTGTTGTCAAATATTTCATTCCACCTTTTAAAATCTTCTTTTTTATTATCTGGAACTTTAAAGTTCATTACCTTTCCTCTCAAATAAGCTTCAAATGCATCTGCAATAAAATTTTGTGAATGAACATTACTTTCAGAGATTTTTTTTTGGTAAAATTGACTTAAGTTTTCTTTAATACCTTTGAACTGGTCAGAACCAATTTTTTCATATCTTATTTTTTCAGCAATATTATATAATGTTCTACTTACAGTTCCGGAAGGTTGATATTTATTTAATATATTTTGATTACTATACTTTATTTTCAAGGCTTCACTATCTGATAAGACTCTGGCCTCTAAAATTTCTTCTTGATTTTCTGTAGATAAAATTTTTGGTTTAGCAATTTTATCAAATTTTTCTTTTTTTTCTTTTAAATTTGTTCTTGCAATTGCTTTTGCTGTTGAATGAATGGCGGCTTTGAACTTTTCAATTTTTGAATTTTCAGGCATTCGTTTCTGATGATTGCTTTTCTTCAGTCAAAATATCTTCACCAAAACATCTTTGATAGTACTCTGCAATAATTGGTCTTTCTAGTTCATCACATTTATTTAAAAAAGAGACTTTAAAAGAATGTTTTAAATTAGAAAAAATTTTGTAATTATCTGCCCATGTTAAAACAGTTCTTGGACTCATTACCGTTGATATATCTCCATTTGCAAAACCGTTTCTTGTAAGGTTTGCAACTTGAACCATATTTTTTATAATTTGTTTGCCTTCATTATTTTTTAAGAATTCACACTTTGCTAAAATTATCGCTTCTTCTTTGGTTGGGTCTAAATAATTTAAAGTTGTTACAATATTCCATCTGTCCATTTGTCCTTGATTTATTTGTTGAGTGCCATGATAAAGTCCTGTTGTATCTCCAAGACCAATTGTATTTGCAGTAGCAAATAATCTAAATGATTCATTAGGTTTGATAACTTTATTCTTATCTAATAAAGTAAACTTCCCTTCACTTTCTAGTACTCTTTGAATCACAAACATGACATCCGGTCTTCCTGCATCATATTCATCAAATACTAATGCTACCGGATTTTGTAATGACCACGGTAAAATTCCTTCTTTAAATTCTGTAATTTGCTTTCCATCTTTAACAACAATTGCATCTTTTCCGATAAGATCAATTCTACTAATGTGACTATCCAGATTAACTCTAACACATGGCCAATTTAGTCTTGCAGCAACTTGTTCTATATGCGTTGATTTTCCAGTACCATGATAACCTTGAACCATGACCCTTTTGTTATTTGAAAAGCCAGCTAGTATTGCAAGAGTTGTATCTTTATCGAAGATGTAATTATTATCAATTTCCGGAACGTATTCATTTTTATCAGAGAAAGCAGGTACTTCTAAATCAGTATCTATATTAAAAGTCTGTTTTACTGAAATTTTTAAATCCGGATGCTCAGTTAACATTATTGTTAAATAACCTTTTGTTTATCGCTTAGCGATGTTTTTAAATATGAATAAGCAATTGTAATTTCTTTAAGTTTTTCTTCATATTTCTTGTCGCCAGAGTTCATATCAGGGTGATATTTTTTAACAAGTTTTTTAAACTGTTCTTTTATTGCAATCCAACTAATATTTGGTTTTAAATCCATTTTTTTTAAAGCTGCAATTTGTTTATCAGTATATTTTTCGTTATTTGCATTCAATGCACTTTTGAACTTTGAAATATTTAGTAATTCATCCTCGATTGCATTATTCCAGAGTTCATGAAAAAAGGTATCCATTGAACCAAATTTCTGAGTCTTTCTGTGACCTACAATATCTTTAAAAACGAAGTCCTCAATTTGCGCTTGTGACATACCTTCAAAGAAATCCCATTTTTTATTATATTCTTTAATATGATCTTCGCAGAACCAAATATAATTATTACTATCTTTAGCAGGAGCTTTGAATTCTCCTGGTTGATCACAATCTTTTAAACTGCAAGCTAAGTCGTTATTTTTAGAATATTGTTCAAAATGATGTTTGCAGAGAATTCTATATTCTTTATTTTTCTTATCTCTGATTAGAACTTCTCTAAAACCACGTTCAAAACAATTTGGATTTTCACAACTTTTTTTCATAAACAGTATATAATATAAAATAAATATGAATGCTGAAACACAAATAAGAGAAAAACTTTTAAATAATTTAGGCCTAAAAGATGTAGAGGTTATAAATAATTCACATTTACATAAGCATCACGCACAATCTCCAAATAGTGGAATTAGTCATTTTAAATTAGTTATAAGAGATAAGCAGTTCAATGAACTTCCAAAAATTAAATCACACCAAAAAATTTATTCATGTCTTGCTGAAGAAATAGATAGTTTTATTCATGCTTTAGAAATTGAAATTATTAGTGTTGAGTAGATTTATTTAAAGTAACTTTTATCTGAGTAATTTGATTTTTGTTTTTATTTAAGATTTCATAAATAATTTCATTAAATTTAAAAGTTTGACCAACTTCTGGCAATGCTTCAGTTTTAAAAATAATATAACCTGCCAATGTAGAAGCATCATTTTCAGGTAAATTTAAATCTAGTTCACGGTTTATATCTCTTATGTTCACATCGCCTCTAATTCTGTATTGGTTTTCATTTACTCTTCTAATACCAATTGTTGAAAAATCTTTTTCATCAAAAATATTTCCAACAATTTCTTCAATAATATCTTCTAAGGATATTAATCCCATTAATTCTCCATATTCATCAACCACAAATGCAATTTTTTCTTTTCTTTTAATGAATTCATTTAATTGATCTTTAACTTTAGTAGTCTCAGGAATAAACCAAGGCTTAATGATACCTTGTTTTATTTTATTTAAATCAATTTTCCCATTATCATCTAAATTACTCAATATATTTTTCGCATGAATTATACCTAAAATATTATTTGGATCATTTTCCCAAACTGGAATTCTACTAAAAGAACTTTTAGCAATAGTTGCGTAAATTTTTTCAGTTTCTTTTAAATTAAGTGAAAATATATTTTTTCGATGTGTCATTATTTTTTCTACAGTTATTTCTTTTAAATCAAGAATAGCATTTATCATTTCACTCTCATCTTTATGTAGATCACCCTCATCTTCATGCATGTCAATCATGTTTCGAATATCTTCGGTGACTGAATGTTCAACATTTTTATGATCGATACTAAATATTTTATAAATCATATTGTTTAACAATTTTAATATTAAGTTAATTGGATAAAAAATTTTTACGAAGATTGTTAATGGCCAAGAAAAAAAAAGTGCAAATCTATCAGCTTTAATAAGTGCAATATTTTTGGGTAAGACCTCTGCAAAAATGACAATTAAGCAGGTCATGACTAAAGTAGAATAAAAAATACCTTCACTACCGAAGTATTCAATTAAAACTGCAGTCGCCAATACTGATGCAAGAATATTAACAATATTATTACCGACTAATATTGAACTTATAAGATCATTTTTATTATCAATTAATTTAAGTAATTTTTTTGCTTTTTTATCACCCTTATTTGCCAATTTATGAATTTTACTTCTGTTTACTGAAGTTACAGAAGTTTCTGAACCAGAAAACATTCCAGAAATTATAATTAAAATAGCAATATAAAAAACAGGTAAATAGTCAGTAATTTCCATTTTTTATATCTTTTTGAATTAAGGGAATAAAAGTTTTTTTCAATTTAGTTTCCTTAATTATAGATAATCCAATTTTTTTTAAAAGAATTATTTTAATATTTTTTCCATCAGATTTTTTATCATTATTCATAATCTGAAAAATTTTTTTCATATTTTTTAAATTTACAAACTTTTTATAACTAAAATTTAATTTTAATTTTTTATATAAAGAAATAATTTCTTTAAGTTCATTATTTTTTAAATAACCCATATGGTTTGAAAGTCTGGATGCGACCATCATCCCGATCAATACAGCTTCGCCATGAATAATTTTATTAGAATATTTATTAACCGTTTCGAGTGCGTGCGCAAATGTATGCCCGAAGTTTAAAATTGCTCTTAAATTTTTCTCTTTTTCATCTTTTTTCACAACATATGCTTTATATTTGCAGCTTTTAAAGATTGCATTAGATATTAAATTTTGAGATTTCCTTTTTATAATTTTGTCTCCATTTTTATTTAACCAGTTAAAAAATTTTTTATCTAAAATTAATGAATATTTCAAAATTTCTGCAAAGCCTGCAATCATTTCTCTTTTAGGAAGAGATGAAAGTGTATCTATGTCAATTAAAACAAAATTAGGTTGAAAAAAAGTACCAATTAGATTTTTCCCAAATTTATTATTTATTCCAGTTTTTCCTCCAACCGATGAGTCAACTTGGGCAAGTAGCGTAGTCGGTATTTGTACAAAATTTATTCCCCTCTTAAATACACTTGATGCAAATCCTACGAGATCACCTATTACTCCGCCACCAAGAGCAACAATACAATCGTTTCTTCCGAAGTTATATTTAGATAATAAATTAGTAATTTTGACCAAATGCTCATATTGTTTTATTTTTTCACCATCTGGCAAAATAACAGAGTAAAATTTAACATTTTTTATTTTCTTTTTAAATTGGCTTAAATATTTTTTAGGAATACTTTTTGAAGTTACTATTAAAATATTTTTTGTATTTTTAAGATGTTTTTTTTTAAATATATTAAATTTCGAAAGTATATTTTGACCAATATAAATTGGATATTTCTTAGATGAAGTATTTACAATTAAAGTTTTCATAATTTTTTCATAATTTTTTTAATAATATTTTTTTTGTTATCAGATTTTGATTTAATTGTATAATCTGCTTTTTCGTATATTTTTTTTCTACTATTATAGATTTCTTTTATAGAGTTTTTTAAATTATTATAATCTAACATTGGTCGTTTATTTTTTGATTTACTTAATCTATTATAAATATTTTCTAAGCTTGTATTAATCCAAATTGAAAACGCACATTTTTTTATTTTTTTTCTTATATTATTATTTAAAAAAGCCCCTCCTCCCAAAGATAAAACTTTTGGATCGCCATCAATTAATTTAATACATATTTTTTCTTCAATTTTTCTAAAATATGCTTCACCTTTAATTTCAAAAATTTGAGGAATTTTCTTTCTGTATTTCAGCTCTATTTGCTGATCGCTATCAATAAAATTGATATCTAAAGATTTTGCAAGTTCTCTACCTACAGAGGTTTTTCCAGAACCCATCATACCGACTAAAACTATAGTTTTTAACATTGTGTACTGATTAATATTAATTTAATAACACATTTTTGACTAAAATGTTTATAAAACTAATTTAATATGATTAAAAATTTAATTTTTAAAAAAATTCTTCCAGTTCTAATAATTCTTTTTGGTGTAATATATTTGATAAATTACCTAGATATATCTCCAGAAACTAAATCTGGAAAAAAAACTTTATCCAATGAAATTGTTATTCCCGTTAGGTAGAAAGTTTTTTACTTTATTACTACTTTCTTTGTTTGCGTTCCCCTTAAATGCAGAACAAAAAGATATATGGAAAAAATCTAAAGAACTAAAAATTGAAAATAAAAATACTGAAAATAATAAAATTAATGAAAATAAGAATAGTGAAAACTCTGATTTGCCAAAAACTATTTTTGATAAAGAAAAATTAAATCTCAGTGTAAATCAAATCAATCAATCAAATACTATTAATGATGATGAAGTGATCTTTGGCCTATATGAACCAGAGGATATAAAGATTACATTAAATTTTTGGTCTGGAATTGATCAATTACTTTATCAAAGAATAAGTAAAAACTTATTAGATATTGAAAGAAAAAGCTTTGTAGAACTATCGGAAAAAATTTTATTTACCAAAACAAATATAAATGTTTTCGAAGATAAAGGATCTAAGCATTTAGAGCTCATTGTTGATTGGTTAATTAAAAATAAAAAAATGGAATTAATTGATCAGGTAATTGATCAAAATAAAATGATCAATAGGAACACAAAACTTTTGG
>Ga0181570_10003536_pt1 | contig 11824 bp, 12 predicted proteins | sample 101ome_18_FD_148667 | JGI IMG/M metagenome (GOLD analysis project Ga0181570, IMG submission 148667) | Coastal salt marsh microbial communities from the Groves Creek Marsh, Skidaway Island, Georgia - 101406AT metaG (spades assembly) | ecosystem: Environmental > Aquatic > Marine > Intertidal zone...
TCGAGAGAAATCAATGACTTATCTAAATTTTGGTAGGACCAGCCAGATTCGAACTGGCGACCTCTACCATGTCAAGGTAGCGCTCTAACCAACTGAGCTATGGTCCTATGGGGGCGGCAGAGTATAAGGGGTGTGTTCATCTACCTCAAGCTCTCCCGCAAACAACATGCACGCACTCAGTGCTAACTTTTTAGTGCCCTCTGTAATGCCTCCAAATCGCCGGTTCCGCCCATGCTGGAGAGATCTTTACGGATGCCTAGTGCATATTGTGGAGGGACGACTTCGGGCTCTTCGCCGGGTGCACCCGGTGGCGTGTAGTAACCCAGTGCATACTGACCCATGGCGTATCCGGCAAGCTCCTGCAATGTGCGACTGAGATCTTTCGCCAGCTCTGGAGGGCAGCTTAAGTACTGGTTTTCTTCCTGCCGTAGCCAACCCAGTGCATAGGTAATGTTGATGCCAATGCGATCACCATCACTGGTGTTGGCGCCACCACCATGGAAGACAGAGCCTGAGTAGATCAGTACAGAACCTGCTTTCATCTCAGCTTGAGTTACTTGCTCAGGCTGTATGTCTTGGTCATCGGGCCACTTCGTACTGCCGGGGACGACCTGCGTTGCGCCGTTCTCCGCAGTGAAGTCGGTTAGTGCCCAAATGGTATTGAACTGGGGCTCAAGGTGGGACAGATGCTTGCCCCAGGCCCACTTATCGCGGTGAATAGCCTGTGCCGTTTCGCCGGGGCGAATGCGGATGATCTGAGTAAGGTGTAACTGCACTTTCTCGCAGAAAGGTGCGAGGAATTCACGGCAAGGGTTCAGTATGGTCTCGTGCTCAATGAGCTCTCGACACTTTTCTGAGCGTACTAACAGACCGCCCGTTCGTGTGGTGCTGAAGCCTGCAAAGGGGTCTTCCCCGTTACTGGTGTTATCCATGTAGGGGTCGGTTTCTTCACGCAATGCCGTAATGAATTCCGGACCGATGACGTTGTCGAGGATGACTGCGCCGTCTTGCTCAACTGCAGCAACGATGGTGCGGGCGTCGGCATCGGCAGGGAGGTGCTTTAGTTCTGGCATGTCCTCGCTCCTTTTAACCGGTAATGGCAACGCACTTAATTTCGATCTTGAAGCTCGGATCAACCAGCGCAACAACCTGCACAAGCGTCTGGGCAACCTCGGGCGGCTTTCCGTAGATTGCCTGTCGCGCCGCGAATAGGTCTTGAACCTGTGTCATGCACTCGTGCATGTCGGTCACGAACCACGTCTCTTCAACGACGTTATCCATGGTGCAGTCGAACTCTTTCAGCACCGACTCGACATGCTGATAGGCATTTTTCATTTGCTCGACGAGGCTGTCGGGAGCCTTGCCGCTGGCATCGGTGCCCACTTGACCCGCCATGTGGAGCGTATTTCCGACCTGGACGCCTTGGCTGAAAAGATCGGCGTAAGGCCCGTCTCTAAACAATTTTTTATTGATTGCCATGAGTTACCTCTCTGTTCTTATTTAGTTATCAGTGGGTACAGCTGTCTTTATACGCTTTTTCTGGTTTCATCGAATGATTTTTGCGGGCCACGGTTTAGCTTCCCGAGTCTGCATTGCGTTTCATCATGTCGACAAAGCGCTGATCAAATAAGGGCGGCTTAAGGGGCAGATTGGCTTTATGGGTGGCAATGGCACTCAAAATATCTGCCACAATCTCTGGGTGTTTGTCAGCGATGTTGTCCTTCTCGCCCAGATCACGTCTTAAGTTGTAGAGCTCCGGTGTTTCTAGCGGCTCCCCACCTTGTGGTTGGTTGAATAGGTGAAGTTTGAAGTCGCCCTTGCGATAGGCCCGCAGCTCACCCTTTCGGTAGAGCGCCACTTCTTCTCGCGGACTTGGCCTACCCTCGAGCAGCACGGGAGTGAGATTGTGGCTGTCGAGTGTTTGAGGGGTATCTAACTCGAGGATAGTTGCGATGGTTCGGTATAGATCGAGCACGCTACCCATGTCCGAGATGACCTCCGGCGCAATTGTGCCGGGCCACCAAAAGATGCCCGGGACGCGAACACCACCCTCATAAACTTCCTGTTTCGAACCTTTGAAGGGGCCCGTGCTTCCGGCGAGATGAATGCTCGCCAATTGCCAGGGCCCGTTATCACTAGAGAAGAAGACGAGCGTATTGTCGTCGATGCCCGCTTTCTCCAAGGCGCTAATAATTTGTCCCACGCTCCAATCGATCTCTTCAATCGTGTCGCCGTAAGGTCCCGCCAGACTCGTTCCTTGAAAAGGCTCGTCAGCAAAAACGGGGAGGTGGGGCATGGTATAGGGCAGGTAGAGAAAGAACGGCTCTTTCTTCGCTTCCTCTATGAATCGAGTCGCCTCATGCGTAAGGCGAGTCGTCAGGCTTGGCTGGAAGGTAGGCTGTTCTAACAGTTGGTCCTCACAGCCATCCTTGTCACAGCGACTTCGCCACAGAGGAACGTTGTAATTTGACGAGTCCGGGTCTTCAAAGGCAATCAGGAAGTCATTGAGGATCTTGTGTAACGCTTCAGTTTCGCCGGTCTGCTGCATCATGAAGAGCTCTTCGATTCCCGGTCTTCCCTCGAATTTCATGTCGTTGGAGTAGGGGATGCCAAACCAGTAATCGAAACCATGGCGCGTGGGAAAGTGCTCAGGCGCATCACCCAAGTGCCATTTTCCCATAATGGCGGTGTGATAACCCGAGTCCTTGAGCATCTCCGCAAGCGTTACTTCGCTCTGGGGTATGCCGTACTTGTCGTCTGGAAATAACACGGGGCTGCCTACGCCGTAGAGTCCGGAGCGGACGGGGTGTCGGCCGGTGAGCAGTGCAGCGCGGCTCGGCGAACACACGGGAGCGGGTACATAAAAGTCCGTCCAGCGCTGGCCCTCGTTGGCAAGTCGATCCAAGGAAGGGGTTTTGATGTAGGGATGGCCGTAGGCACCCGTATCGCCCCAGCCCATGTCGTCTGCATACAAAATGACAATGTTGGGTCGGGCTACTGAGTCTTGCGTTGCCTCGCCTAATGCGGCGGCAGCCTGCGCACCAAAAACGCAGGCGATCATCAATAACCAACTAACCTTTATGGGCTGGTGGCGTGACGCTCGCCATAACCTCGAAACCATCGACAGGTCCTCATTATTATTCTTGAGGGCGTTCACTAGCTCCCCTTTTCAACAAGGTCTCACAGTGGCCTAAACTTTTAAACGGTGGTCAGCAAAAATAGATGCCAAGGCGCGGCCATGGGTGGGATTCGTGTATGCTCGGGGCTGGCCGGTGGAGCGTCGGCCGATACACCCAACAAGATGACAAAAAACCAACAAAAAAAATGAGAGGTACAACATGGCTATCGGTGTTATTGCCACTATTCCAGTCCAAGAAGGAAAAAACGACGAGTTCGAAGCGGTCTTTATGGAGCTTGCGGCGCAGGTCCTAGCGAACGAACCCGGCTGCAAGTTCTATGCACTCAACCGCAGTAAGTCCGATCCGCAGGTGTACAAGGTGCTGGAGTCTTATGAGGATCAGGCGGCTTTGGAAGCCCATGGGCAAACCGATTACTTCAAGGCAGCGAACGTCAAATTGGCAGGTCTGGTCGGCGGACGTCCGGATATTGAGTACCTCGATGGCGTCGAGTAAGGCTGCCCTTAACTAGCTATTCCTCGCCACCAGTGGCTGGCGGCGTAGACGCCAGCCCTTCTCCCTCTACTTCAATGCATTAAGCCGTGTCGCCACTCGCAGCGTATCGGTAGTGGTACAGCCATTAACGTCCAAGCAAGATCGTCAGAGTATGCACAGTGAAAGCACTTGAATTGAGAGTCGGTGCCAAGGCTGCCAAGCGCCTTGAAAACGAGGGTTGGCATGCCGATCTCATCGATGGGCTCATCGGGGCATCAGGTGGGCCCAAGTGGCTGATCTTGGGGCGGCTCGATCGGGTAATCATCAGTGAACTGCTTTCTGGACGAACAAGACCACTAGACGCCATCGGCTCTTCCATAGGCTCATGGCGCCATGCGGCGATGGCGCAGCCCGACCCCATCCAAGCCTACGATCGGTTCGAGCAAGCCTATCTCACGCAACACTACGCGTCGGCTAAACCAACGGTGCCGGAGATCACCGAGGTTGCCCTATGGCTGATGCAAACGCTGCTCGGTGATGAAGGAGCGCGTCACGTAGCCGAACATTCGTGGCTCCGTTCTCATATTGTCACTGCGCGCGGCCGGGGTCTAAATAGTCGACAGCCGGGTAAGCGCCTTATTGCGGGTATGGGGATGGCGGCATTGGGGAATGCTGTCAGTCGCGGAACGCTTCCTGCTTCATTTCAACGTGTTGTGTTCGCTTCAAGCCGCGCCGAGCCACTCACGCCACTGTTTGATGAGTTTGATACGCGCTACATCGACCTTGCCGAAAACAATGTCTTCAATGCCTTGATGGCGAGTGGTGCGATTCCTTACGTATTTGAGGGTGTGTACGACATTGAGGGCGCGGGCAAGGGTGCTTTCTGGGATGGCGGGATTATCGATTACCACTTTGACCTGAAACGATTACCCGACGATCAGGTTTGGCTCTATCCACACTTCAGCAGCCGCACCACGGTGGGATGGTTTGATAAGTTTTTGCCTTGGCGTGCTGACCAGCAGATATCGGCCGACCAGCTCATTATGATTTGCCCGACTGATGAGTTTTTGGCGCAGCTACCGTTTGGGAAAATCCCCGATCGCCGCGATTTTGGGAAGATCCCCGAGCGCGTTCGAGAGACCTATTGGCGGCATTGCGTTAAAGAGTCACAGCGATTGGCCGATGAGTTCCATGAACTCATTAATGGCGTTGACCCGCTGGCTGGTGCTATACGGCTTTAGTTATCAAAGCGCCCATTTGGGCCTACGTCACGATTCGTTTTTTTCGAACACCAGTCGTCCGTTAGATACGGTGAGATCAACTTCGATGCGGTGTATGGCGTATGGGTCGCTCAGATAGGGGTCGCGATCGAGCACCACTAGGTCGGCTTTCTTTCCTGGCTCCAAAGTGCCAATCATGTCTTCCATGCGAATTTGCCATGCAGCGTCCACCGTGTGCGCGCGAATGGCTTGGTCGACACTGAGCCGTTCGTTAGCGCGTGCTTGCACTGGGTAATCTTTATCGCCCGCTCGCTGGCGCGTGACCGCCATTTCGATGTTGAACATTGGATTCAGGGCGTCTTTGCCAATCCACGACACTGGATAGTCGCTGCCCAAGGTCACTCGACCGCCATTGCGCTGGATGGATGCGAGAGGATAGAGCTGCTCGAAACGCTCAGGTCCCAAAAACTCCATGGCGATCTCGTCGTACTCAAACCAAGTGGGCGTGGTTTGGGCGACAACGCCCAGGGCGCCGAATCGTTCGATGTCTGCCTGATCGACAACTTCAATGTGGCAGATGGTCGCTCGTACATCCGATGCCGGGTGAGCCGTTTGGCCCGCCTCTATGGCGTCCAAGGCCGTTCTGACAGCGCCATCGCCAATGGCGTGGAGGTGGAGGTCAAAACCGAGACTGTAGGCTTCGTACACCGCATTGAATACTTGATCGTCGGGTAATAGCGGTGATGCTTCGTGGCCTTCAGGGGCAATGTAAGGGTCGAGCGTCACCGCTGTTTTAGCCTCTACCGTTCCATCGAGCGAGAGTTTTAAGGTCGTCATCGAGAATAGGTCGTGGCGGTACTGCTCGCGGAGTTGGGACAGTCGCGCATGTGCGGTTGTGAGATCTTTGGGCTTGTTGATATACAGCGAACCCACTAATCGAAGCGGCAGGGTATTGGCCTCAGCGAGTTCATGGGCCACTTTCATCCCATACCGTCCAGTGTCGATCATTCCCGCATCAAATGCGGCTGTTAAACCCACAGCGGCCATGTCAGAAAAGAACCCGGGTGCACGTTCCCTCAAGGTACTCTCACTGACCACGCCCAAGGCATTGGTCACAGGGTCAATCGCGGCACCCTCGACCAGCCATCCCGTGGGGTTGCCCAGCATATCGCGTTGAAAGAAGTGGGCGCCCGGTACCGGGTCTGGCGTATCCGCTGTGATGTTCGCGGCTTGCAGGGCGAGTGAATTGGCCCATGCTGTATGGCCTCCTTCATCGATGATGAGCGCCGGTCTGTCAGGAACCACGGCATCGAGTTGGGCAGCGGTGGGGCCGTTGATTCCAAAGGCGCGGGCCAGAAACCCAGATCCCAAGACCGGATTCTGCTCCGGGTACTGCCGAGCATGCGCGGCAATGGCGTCCAACACCTCTTCCGCACTTTGCCCGGGCGAGAGCATGACGCCGTTGAGTAGAGGCAAGGTGTCCATGGTGTGGATGTGGGTATCGATGAATCCGGGAAAGACAACACGGCCTTCGAGCTCAATAATCTGGGTCGCTTCGGTCGTGAAGAGTGCAACATCTGCCTCATTGCCGATGGCGAGGATTTGGTCGCCGGCAATAGCAATGGCGCTGTGACGATTCCCCTGGGTGTCCATTGAGTAGACGGTGCCGCCGCGAAACACGACATCGGCGCCCATGAGGGACGCCGAAACTTGCTGAGCAAGAATGAGAAGACATAATAGGGCAAGGCTTAGAACACTGCGCATCGATTATTCCGATTGGGTAACAATGCGCTGAGTCTACTCCGGGCAGTGGGTCCTCGCATACGTTATCGCGTGCGCACTCCCGCTTGATTAATTGGCAAATTGTTTGAGCACAGTCTCGATAGTCAGCGTTTTAAGCGTATTGCCTTGCTCGTCGAGCATTTCTGTCAATCTTCCATCGGGCGCATAAAGATTAAACAGCACGGTCGCGCCCTCGGGACCACCACGTTCCATGTGCACATCGCCCTCGGGCATGTGTGAGTAACTGCCAACTTGGCGGGTGACCTTCGAGACTTCAACACCGTCCTCAAAGGTTACGACTTCGAGAGAACCTTGCAGGACCGTGGATCTCACTTCACACAGGTGACGATGAAAATGACAGTACTTTCCCGGCTCCCATCGATAGAGCAGATCGATATGACCTTGTCCATCGTGCCCCAGCAAGGCACCGCCGTAACCAATGGGAAAAGTGAAGCGATCATCTGGGCCATAGTCTTGCCACGACAGTAACTCTTTGTCTAAAAGATCAATTTTCATCTCACGCTACTCTGTTTCTATTTATTAACGCGTTACTGCAAAAAAAAGAGCGGCTTGCGCCGCTCTGTTACTTTCTTCGCTTTCGTTTCAATATTCAACCCTGTTGAGGATGACGTAATCAACGATCTCTCGATAGTCCTCATAACCCTGCGCGAGCTCTTCTTGCTCGTCTTGATCAGCATTAAAGCGCTCAGTCATGGCTTTCATTAGCGCGTCGTAGCCTTCTTTACTTCCCTGCATCGCGCCCATGTCTTTGTATGTCACCGTCAGGAAGACATTGGGCTGTGCCGCCACATTTGCGGCCCAGACGTTGTATTCCATGACGACACCCATGTCTTTCTGAATTTCCATGGAACTCACCCATGTCTTTTTGAGGCGAGTCAGATACGCGTCGACGTAATTGGGTTTTACCGATACAACAGTTAACTCAGTGACCTCCTCGCTCAAGCCATAATCTTTCCAGATTTCTGCTGTGCTTAGGGGCGCAAAGATTAGTGTTGCTATTAAGGTCAAGATAGAAACGAAACTTTTCATGTTGTTGTCCTGTTTTGTCATTTTAAGATCTGGGGACACCCCCGCCCTTAGGCTAGTACACGCTTTGGTTAATGCAAATTTTAGAGGGCATACAGACGTTTCTGGGTTGGCAATGTGACAAGCCGAACAGTTCAGTGACCAGATCTGTTTGAGTTAACGAGTCATCGAAGGTGCCTCCAAAGTACTGCCAGCATTTATGAATGTGACTAATCCAGAGTGTCATGGTGTAAGGGACTTTTCTTTGACCGTGGGCGTCGAATCATCTGAGAAACTAGGCATAATGCGCGGGTGATCGAGTTGCCCCTCGCGTGCGTTTATCTCAGTCCATAGACAGCCCACAAACTTATCGGCCACATCATGTTTGACCGCGCCATTGTTCGTAATGCCAAGACAGATAGTTGGTTAGTGTATGAACACTGCCAGGACGTGCTTGTGGCCGCGGAGCACAGCGCTGTCTTATCGGTTTTGAATGAGGCAGAGGAGCGCACTCGTAGAGATGGCCTTTACGCTGTGGGCTATGTTGCCTATGAGGCAAGTCATGCCTTTGATCGCAAGTTTCCAAAGCGTGATATTGATGCACCTCTCGCTTGTTTTGCCTTATTCGCCGCGGAGAAGTCCATCGCATCCCTGACAGATCTCTATTCACCCAATGAGCAAACGAATGCTGAATGGCACCTTTTAGAGTCGCGGGAGTCATTTGAGACCAAGGTCGATCGTATTAAATCGATGATTGGTGCGGGAGAGGTCTACCAGATCAATCTCACATCACGCATGTCAAATGAGGGGCAGGTGACCCTGGCGGATTTTGCGCGCTGGTCACAAGACATGCCGCACGCTGTTTTCATGAGTGGACCCGAGGTGACGGTTTGCTCCGCCTCCCCCGAGCTGTTTTTCGAGCGTGAAAATGGTGTGGTGTGGAGTAAACCCATGAAGGGAACGGTAGGGCGGAAATCTGAAGCCCTTGCCGACGAGGCCAACGCGCACTGGTTGCAGACGTCAGCAAAGAACCGAGCTGAGAACGTCATGATCACCGATATGGTGCGTAACGACCTTGCTCGCTTGTCGTCCACGGGCAAGGTGTCCGTCGATGAGTTATTCGGGGTCGAGCGCTACCCCAGCGTTTGGCAGATGACCTCTACGGTCAAAACCGAGGTGTCAGCCAGCATCGCCGATATCTTTACGGCCCTGTTTCCGGCGGCGTCGATCACGGGCGCACCAAAGCACGCGGCAGTCGATGTCATTGACGGGTTAGAAGACAGCCCGCGCGAACTTTATACCGGCGCGCTTGGCATCATTAAGCCCTCCGGGTTTGCCAGTTTTAACGTCGCGATAAGAACGGCTTGGAGTCATTCGAGCAGCGGGAAGAGCCGGTTTGGTGTGGGCTGTGGCATCGTCTGGGATTCTGACCCCAGCGACGAGTTTGAGGAGCTGCAGACTAAAGCGCGCATACTGAAGCAGCCCGACCCTAGTTTTCATTTGTTCGAAACGATGGGGATCAGTGAAGGCAAGATTACTCGCCTTGCGCGTCATTTGCGCCGACTGGAAAATTCCGCGCAGTACTGGTCCTTTGGGTTTGATAGACAGGTTATCGAGTCGTACCTTAGTGAGCTAGTAACCTCCATCGATAGCGCCAAACAGTGGCGCTTGCGGCTGCAACTCAATCGGTGCGGTGCCCTAAGCCACAGCCTCGATCCGCTTTTCCTAGATGCTGCTACTGCTGATAGTGAATGCGTGCCTCTTCTGATCTCTACGACACCTGTCGAGTCCGCGGACCCCTTTCTGATCCATAAAACGAGTCGCCGAGAGGCCTATGATCGCGCGGTCGCTGAAGTACCGGAGGGTGTATCGCCACTTCTGGTGAATGAGTTGGGACATGTCACTGAGAGTGCGATTGCTAATGTCGTGTATCAGATGGGCGGTCGTTTATTCACACCGCCACTTACTGACGGCCTTCTACCTGGGGTATTACGCGACGAGTTGATCGATGACGGCACGGTGTCTGAACGGTCACTGCCTGTTTCGGATCTCGAGAAGGTAGAGTCATGGTGGTTAATTAACTCTCTGCGCGGATGGCGTCGCTGCGAGCTCAGGCAGATCTGATTTTTTCGAGCACGAACCCGAACACAGCCCAGACGGCAGAGGTATAGCCTGTTTCAGAGTCTTACCATCTCGCCATGTCGATACCTAAGCACACATTGAGCGAATCAGAGGTTTCCCGCGTCGTTGAAATGGCATGGGAGGACCGAACGCCCTTTGAGGTTATCGAAGCAACCTTCGGCTTGAGCGAGTCTGAGACCATCAAGCTCATGCGTCGTGAGATGAAAGCGAGTTCCTTTCGGCTTTGGCGTAAGCGGGTCACGGGCCGCGTGACTAAGCATCGCAAGTTACGGGGTTTCGATGTGGGGCGTGGCTACTGTCCCACGCAATACAAACGGTAGGAGGGTATCCATGCTGGAGCTCGCAAATGCGCTGGTCTTGATGTTATTGGGCGCCATGCTGTTTTTTCCCTCGGTTGTGGCGCCGGTGGTTTTCACCTCATTGCCTGAGGCGCAAGCCGGTGCGTTTTTACGTTCGATGTTTCCCCGCTACTACAGCTTCATGATTGCTCTCAGCCTCATTGCCACTTTGTTGTTTTTGGTGGCCAATGGCGAAGCCGCTGAACAAGCGGCCATCGTTTGTATATTTGTAGGGGTATCAACGCTCTGGGTGAGGCAGTGGTTGTTGCCGCGGATCAATGCGGCACGCGACGCGCAATTGGCTGGTGATATTGAAGCGGGTCGCCGTTTCGATCGGGACCACAAGCTATCTGTTGGCATTAATCTGCTGCAACTGATCTTGTTGGCAGGAATTCAATTTGCTTAGCAGTAACGACCGCGGGTCCATTTGCTTTTTTATAAGGTGAATAAAGCGCGTTTGCGCGCTGGACACCGAGAAGGTTTATTGGCCTACTGACGCACGCGCGCTCATAAAATGATGTGAGCGGTTATAAAAATAAAAAGGGGGCAACCATGAGTACAACCATTGAATTCATCTTTGATTTTGGCAGTCCAAACGCTTATCTGTCTTACTTCACCGTAAAGGACGTCGCCGATCGAACCGGCGCCCAACTCAAGATCACGCCGTGCTTACTCGGCGGTATTTTTAAGTCGACCAACAACCAGCCGCCCATGATGAATTTCGCCGGTGTCTCCGGGAAAAATGCGATGTTCATGCGCGAAATCGAGCGCTATTGTGATCGTCACGGACTTACCAAGTTTGCGATGAATCCTAATTTCCCGGTCAACACGTTGCTGCTGATGCGCGCCTGCGTTGCTTATGGTCGTGACAATGATGTCGCGCCCTACATTGAGGCGGGCGTTAAAATGATGTGGGAAGACGGTCTAAAGATGGACGATCCTGACGTGTTTGTCAGTGCTTTCAATGCCGCCGGTTTTGACGGTCAAGCGTTGTTGGAAGCCACACAGGACCCAGAAGTAAAGGCCGAACTCATGGCGAATACACAAGGCGCTGTTGATCGAGGCGTCTTTGGCATTCCCGCCTTCTTTGTGGGTGATGAGCAGTTCTTTGGCAAGGACCACATCGAAGAAATGGAGTGGTGGCTCCAAAATCGAGCTTAGTCAAAGGTCGGGGGGGTAGTATCTTTGCATCGATGCCATTGCGATTAGGGGTGGTCTTCGAGAGTCAGTTCTTCTAAGGTGTTGAGGTGGCCAAAGCCACGCCGCATGGACGCGCTTTTATTAACGCAGAAACCAGGGAGAGGAAGGGACTGGGTCTGCACGTTGAGGAGCGCGTTTAATGAAGTCATTTCTCCCTTTGGCCGTGGCGGTCGCTACGGCATCATTTGTACCCTCATCCCTCGCTGGACCTAGCGACTCTGCATTAGAAAATGCCAACGGCAACGCAAAGTTCCTGCGTTGCGGTACTGTGCACCCCAGTGCAGCAGATGCGGCAAAGCAAGAAAAACGATTCCGAGAACTCTTTCGTCAAACACAGAACGGCAAGAAGCCTGATCGTCCCGGTGGCGGTAACGGCGGTGGCGGTGGCGGTGGCGGTGGCGGTGGCGGCGAAGATCCACCCACGTTAGTGCCAGGAGCGGGTAGCATCGTCATCGACACGTACGTCAATATTATCTGCGATGACAACGGTAATAACTGCGCTGGC
>Ga0181570_10003550_pt1 | contig 11786 bp, 19 predicted proteins | sample 101ome_18_FD_148667 | JGI IMG/M metagenome (GOLD analysis project Ga0181570, IMG submission 148667) | Coastal salt marsh microbial communities from the Groves Creek Marsh, Skidaway Island, Georgia - 101406AT metaG (spades assembly) | ecosystem: Environmental > Aquatic > Marine > Intertidal zone...
CGTCAAACACATTCCACGAGTGGCAGACAGATACTCTAAGAGCATCTACTACTAACGCTCATATTGAAGGTGATGACACAACTGCTGAAGCAAGAACCGCTACTACAAGATTAGGTAACTACACTCAAATCTTTAAGAACGCAGTAGTTATTCCTGATACTGATTCAGGTCTTGACAAAGCAGGTCGTTCAACTGAAATCGCTTACCAAACTTTAAAGATTGCTAAAGAGCAAAAATTAGATATTGAGAAGGCACTTTTCGATAACAATGCAAGAGCGGCAGGTTCATCTACAGTTGCTAGAGAACTAGCAGGTGCGCCTTCATGGATTGCATCTAACATTGGCAATACTGGTACTGGTGGTGCTGATGCTACTGGTGATGGTACAGATGCTCGTACAGATGGTACAGCAACTGCATTCACACAAGCAGACTTTGATACAGTAATGCAATCAATCTGGGAAGCAGGTGGAAATCCAGACAGAGTATATCTTTCTGCATTTCAAATGAACAAAGCACTAGCATTTACTGGTATGAACAATCAGCGTTCTACTATCGGTACATCTGTTGGTGGTACTAATGCAGTTGTTAATGCTATCGATGTTTATGTAACTCCATGGGGTACTGTAGAGTTTAATCCTACTCGTGAAAATCGTGGTAGAGATGTATTCATCATGCAAGACGACATGTGGGCAATCGGTGTACTTAGACCTACTAAGAACCAAGCGCTTGCTAAAACTGGTGATGCAGAGAAGCGTCAAATCGTTACTGAATTGACTCTTATTTGTAAGAACGAAAATGCAAATGGCATGGTCGTAGACTGCACAACTTCATAATTTGGTAAAACAAAGGTGAAAATAGTGAGAGGGGGGTTCGTGAACAACTTACCCTCTCATTACTAAAATATATGGCAGATAAAGAAATTTGGCACAAAGACTATAAAAACGATAGAATCATTATCGAAAAGCAATGGGATAACAATCCACATTTAGATAGAGTAGATAAGATTAGACAAACTGGTCTAGGTGACGGAAAAGATTACAAGTTTGCAGGTAGCATACCTATTGGACTATTGAAGCAAGTTTGTGATAAACTAGGCGTTAATTGGAACGATGTCGAAGCAAGGAAAGAAGTTGTTAAAAAAATGATGTTAAGTGGCGACTTTGACAAATTAAGAGTTTGGAAAGGCAAATTCTAAATAAGGAAGAATTATGGCAGATACTACAACTACAACATATTCGCTGACAAAACCCGAAGTTGGAGCGTCTGCGGATACATGGGGAACTAAGTTAAACACTAACTTAGATACAATAGACGATTTATTAGATGGTACTACAGCAATATCACCTAATTTATCTACATTAACTATTGGTGGCACAGCAGTAACATCAACAGCTGCAGAATTAAACAAACTAGATGGTGTAACAGCAACTACAACAGAGTTAAATTATACTGATGGCGTTACATCTAATATTCAAACACAGTTAAACGGAAAACAAGCGTCTGGAACTTATTTATCACAAGGTGGTACAGTAACTTCTGGAACTATTACAACGCTAACTTCTACAACAGCAAACATTACAACAGCAAACATTACAACAGCAAACATTTCAACTGTTGATTTAGGTAACTGGACAGTAACAGAATCAAGTGGTGTTTTATATTTTGCTACTGGTGGAACAAATAAGATGAAACTAGACGCATCTGGTAACTTAACAGTTGTCGGTGATGTTACAGCATACGGAACAGTCTAAGGAGTAAACAATGGCAGTTAAATCATCTGGTTCATTATCTTTTGCAACAGATATTGTAGGAGAATGGGGTGGTACTGCTCCTCATTCATTATCGGAATATTATGGTTCTGCTACAGTACCTGAAAGTGGTGCAATATCATTTAGCGATTTTTATGGTACTACTGCCGCTACAGTTTTAACAGTTGCTGCTAATACAAGTGATTACAATATTGCTACGGAAGCTGTTGCTGCTGGTGGTGATTTAAACACTCCAGTTTTACTTACTATTAATAGTGGAGTAACAGTTTCTAATTCTACTACAGACTACGCAATGACTACTGGAACTGGATGGGGAGCTGGTACAACTATTACTATTACAAACAACGGCACTTTATTAGGTAATAATGGAGCTGCAGGTGCTACTGGCGCTAATGGTGCTAATGGTAATCCTGGAACTGGTGGAACTGGTGGTCAAAATGTTGCCCAAGGGAATGGTCCTTGGAATGCAGGTGCTTCAGGTTCTTCGGGTAACGCAGGAGGCAACGGGGGTACTGGTGGAACTGGTGGTGCTGGTGGTACTTGTTTTTATCACGCACAAAGCGGTAGCGATTTATCTGTAGTTTTCTCTGTTGCAGGAACATTCTCTCCAGGAACTGGTGGTGCTGGCGGTGCTGGCGGTGCTGGTGGAACTGGGGGTAGCGGAGGCGGTGGCGGTGGCGGTATTGGTGCTGAATCTAGTTGTGTCCAATATGATGGTGCTACGGGGGGTGGCGGAGCGCCTTATGGAGCAGCTGGTTCTGCTGCAGGTTATTGGTGTGGTAACGCTTCTAATGCTGGAACAGCAAATGCTGGTGGAAATGGTGGTACTGGATGTGCTGGTGGCGATGGTGGTGCTGGTGGCGCTCCAGGCATGTCAGGTAGCACGGGAACACAAGGAAGCTATAATCTAATGTATACTTATACTAATGGTGGTTCTGCTGGCGGTACTGGAGCTAATGGTTCTGCTGGTGCATCAGGAAATTCTGGTGCGTCTGGTGTTAATGTTGGTGGTAATACTGCTCAAGTTTCAGGGGTTTAATAATGAATACAATACAAATTAGAAAAGCAGCTCAGCAAAATTATGGTAGTGATTTTATACGGGTTGAAGCTCGTTTATCTACAGATATCGATATTTCAGCTGAAAATATCCATGTTAGCTGGTCTTTTGAATCGACAGACCCAGATACATTGTTAATTCATTCTGGAGATGCGTATGAAAATCAGTATTTGAATTACAATAGCAAAGACAACCCAACCCTAGAAATAAAATTAAATGATAATAATGTGCATACAATTATTGTTAAGGCTGAAATAAAAGAATTTATGATGCAAGATGTGCCTATTACTAAATTAGATGAAAATGATGAACCTTATGAAGTTATTGAATCTTTATATACTCCAGTCATAAGTTATGTATCTAGTAATCAATTAGATATTCAAAAGTTGGGAGCAGGGGATGACTGGGTATGAGCTATATAAAAGAAATTACTTATATTAATGAAGGTGAAATTTATAGAGAATCTGAGCTACCTATGACGGGTAGTAGTAGAATACACAATTCTCATTTCATAGGTTCACGAACTGATGAAACTGGTAAACAGATTATATCTAATTATTATAATTTGTCTTACCCAGTTCCACAAAAGCAATACAACTGGATTAGCAGAAAAACTTATAATGATAATGATGAAGCTAAAATAAAAAAATATTATAAATCTGAATGGTTTGCTACACAAGCTGGAGAAACAGATTGGTTAGATGTGCCAGAAGGTATTGATGTATGTCCTAACATTGGTAATATTGTTTGTATTGGCATAATGGATAATGAAATAGACTTATTTTTTGATATTTCTGATGCTGACCACATGCAAGAAGTAGCTGATTATTACAAGTTATCTACACCTTTGAAATATGATGAAGCATTTACTGGTGGACAACATAAATGGTCTTACTTTAACTTAACTCCAAATGATGTAATATTAAGAAATATAAAAATGGGAGCAATAAAATTTATTGACAATATTCCAATTTTCTTTAAATATTATAAATATGTGTCTTGTTAGTTTTTCAAAAAAACCCTCTTACTCGTCTAAAGAAAAAGTAGATATTTTTAATGGTTCACCTAAATGGGGTTATGTAGATATTACTTCAAAATGTTCTCACGGGTGTGCTTGGTGCTATGGCGGATTTAATGAAGATTTATCTTCTCAGATGGAAGTATGGGAATTTGAAAGTGTATTAGCTAAACTAAAAGCTATTGGAATTACACAGATAACTATAAGCGGTGGTGAACCTACTGAACACCCAGATTTTTTAGAGATGGTAAAAATAGCTACTCAAGACTTTATGGTTCATATTTGTTCTCACGGAGATTGGAATAGAAATTGGGCAGAAGATTTAGCAAACCTAGGTGTCAAACAAATACAATTTAATTATCAAGGTTCTAAAAGACACGATAATGTGCATAAAGTTTTAGGTTCTTATTTAAAACAAGTTACTGCTATTAAACAGACTATTGCATCAGGAATTGAAACAGTAGGTACTGTTACTGTAGGCGCTTATAATTTTAAAGATGTTCCTAGTATATTTAAAGAACTATATGATTTAGGTATTGATAGGCTAAGAGTATGGGAAACTGTTGGTCGTGGTAATGCTTGGCGTAAAGATAAAGAAGCTGTTAATATATTTAAACATTGTCAAAACTCAGCTAGAGAATTAGGTTATAAATACACACAATCTTATGACCCAGAGTTTGGAGCAGAAAGTTTTGTTTCTTGTCCAGCAAGTAGTAAGATGTTGATGTATATAAATTCAGATTCTGAATTAGTTTATTGTACAGCTAAACCAGCAAAAATAGCATCATTTAAAGAAAATGCCTATCTTCGAATAATGGAGAAATATAATAACTTTATGGACAATATGCCTACTAATAGATGTAGTGCAAGAGAGGGATAATTAATAAAAAAATTGTAATTCTTGGTGGTGGTTCTGCTGGTTGGATGGCAGCATCATATTTTTACGAAAAATGTAATTATGATGTAACTGTTATTGATAGCAGTAAACATCCAAGATTAGAGTTCTCAGCATCTACAACACCATATTTAAAAAGATTTTTTAAAGATATTGGTATTGAAAAAGAATCTGAATGGATGCCATCTTGTAAGGCAACTTATAAGACTGGTGTGCTTTACCAGGACTGGGTGCGTAAAGGAACTCAATGGATTAATACATTTGAAGCAGATGAGTTTTATCATTTATATTGGAACAAACAAAGACAAGAAGATAACTTATCAGTAGAAGATTTTTTTAAATCAAGAATCTATAGTTCTCACATTTCTCTTAACGGAGAAGCTAAATTTATTATGAATAAAGATGGAGAACTGGGTTATCCATATAGTCCAATAAAATCTTATGGTGGTCATCCTGAACCTTGGGCATATCACATTGATACTGGTTGTTTTAATACTTTTTTGCGTAATCGCTATAAAGACAAAGTTACTCTTTTAGATACTGAGATTACAGAAATTAAAGAAAACAAAAATGGAATTGAATCTCTTATAACAGATAGAGGTGATTGTATTACTGCTGATTTATTTATTGATTGTAGTGGGTTCAAGGCAGTATTAACAGATAAAGTAAACAAAGATGGCAAGATTTCACTCAAACCTTATCTAACACACGATATGGCAGTAATTATGGATGTCCCCTATTCTGACAAACATAAAGAAATGAAAACAGCTACGCTTACTAAAGCTTTAACAACTGGTTGGATGTGGAATATTTGTTTATACGACAGAATGATAAATGGGTATGTTTATACATCTGAATATATATCTGATGAAGATGCTAGAAATGAACTAATCAAAGAAACTAAACAAATGTTTGGAGAAAGAGAGTATGGTGAACCTTGGACTGTCAAAATTCGTACGGGACACTACGCTAGACCTTGGTATAAAAATGTAATTGCATTAGGAGTATCAGCAGGATTTGTTGAACCAATGGAAGCTACATTATTGACGAGTGTTCAATTTAATATAATAAATACGAAAGAAGTATTAGATGGAAATATGTCTATTGATGAATTTAATAACAAATATGAAAACACATTAATGGATACTCTTGATTGGATTTCTACTCAGTATTATTTAAGTGACCGAGATGATTCTGAATTTTGGAAGTTTAAGGCAAGAAACAAAACACAAATTAGACCAAGAATGCAAAAGTGGTTAGAAAGCTGTAAATATACAATATTACCACCAGAACAAGATATCTTATTTTATCCATCTTGTTGGTATGCTAAATTAATTGGTTCTGAGGAATTTCCTGAAGGTAGTGGTTTTGTTTGTGGCACAGAAGGTGATTCCCTACCATCTTATTCTGATTCTAATTTTAAACCTCAAAATAAATTTAAATACAAAGAAATGGATGAGCTTAATGCTAAGATTCAAATGAATAAAGTCCGTAATTTTAATACAGATGTTTTATTAAGTCAGAAAGAATATTTGGATAGGTTTATTTACAATGTTAAGTAACATTTGTCCTTTAATGCAAAATGACAATCAATTTTTACGAGAAACTGCATTACATTTTAAAAATATAACTAAAGAATATAACGAACACAAAAATGAACTAGAATTTATTTATAACCCTTGGATATTTATTCCAATATATGACATTCTTGGGGTTTTTAAAAATCAACTACATTTTTTTCCAACTATTGAAAATAACCTTATTGAATCTAACGATTATGAAATAGTGTCCATTGGACTATCTTCACTTGTAAAAGGTGATGGGGCAAATCCACATACAGACCCAATCCCTATTGATAATAGATTTAAAAGACTACATTTAGCATTACAAGTAACACCTACCTCTATTCTAAATATAAAAGTAAATGATACTTGGATAAAAAAAAGTTGGAATGTAGGGCGTTGGATGGAGTTCAAGGGGTTAGACAAATTACACTTTCCAATAAATAATGACGAAAAAGCAAGAATAGTTTTACTTGTTGATGTTTATATTGGCGGTTCTACAAAAGAAGATTTATATCGTTATTACAATGTAATGGAAGGTCTTAATTGGATTAATAATGATTGGGAAAAAATATTGAGGGATTATAGTGATTAAAGATTTTATTGGTATATGGGATAATGTGCTATCTAAAGAAGAATGCGATAATATTATTGAGGTATTTAAAGATAAAAAAGAAAAAGGTTTAACACAAAATCGTTACGAGTTTGAAGGAGCTTCTGCAATAAAGAAAAAAGATAATGCCTTGTTTGATGACCAAATTGATTTCAGTCATTACGGAGGAACACACAGTATTTTATACAACAAATTTATAAAATCTTTTTGGGATACTTATTATAAAGAGTATGCTTTAGAATATGGTGTTTTAGATGAAATGGCATCACATAGTGTTTATGAATTAAAAATACAAGAAACAGAGTCTAGTTGTGGTTACCACATTTGGCATTGTGAACATAGTAGTAGAACACAATCTAATAGAATTGCGTCATTTATTCTTTATTTAAACGATGATTTTGAAAATGGTGAAACAGAATTTTTGTATCAAAAAACACGGGTAAAACCTAAAACAGGAAGATTAGTTTTATTTCCAGCTAGTTTTACTCACACACATAGAGGAAATCCACCTTATAATGGAACAAAATATATTTTAACGAGTTGGGTGGAATTTTGATACAATAATCAAATACTTATAACCTCAAGGGGGAGATATGGGTTGGATAAACGGACTAAGAGATAAAAAAGGCAGATATGTCAAAAAAACTAAAACCAATGCTGTAAAGAACTGGTTTAAGAGGTTATTCAAATGATGACATTACTTACAAATGTTCTACCTATTCTAAGTGGTTTCTTAATGAAACTATTTGCTATGAATCAACAAGCAAAACAAGATGCACAAAAGATGCAACTTGAAGCACTTGCTGCAAGGTCTGTTGAGATAGATAAAGCAAGAGAACAAGCAAACAAAGAAAGTCCTATGGCAGCAATGAATAGAAGGATTATTATTCTTACTATTTTAGGTCTAATTATCTTTACACAAATAGCACCACCACTCATGGACATCAAAACAACTATTCCAGTTATTGAAAAGTCAGAAGGTTTCTTGGGTTTCTTTGGTGGAGAAACAACTACATTTATTGAAGTTGGTGGATTAGTTAAATACGCAGAAGTATTTGAGTGGGCATCACTTATCATTGAATTTTATTTTGGAGCGCAACTAGCGAAACGATAATGGCAAAACTTACTTCACAACAAAAAGCAAAAGCAAAGGCAATGTCAAAGCGTAAAGGAGTTAAATATCCTAACGCTTGGTCAAACCTTACTGTTGCAAGAGGTAAGAAAACCAAGAAAAAGAAATGATTCCTAAAAATATCGATGACTTAGCTGATGCTATTTGTGAAATAGAAAAAGAACTGCAACATCTTAGAACTAGAACAGACGAAAAATTTATTGGTATTGATGGTAGATTAAAAGCAACCGACATAAAAATATCAGAGCAAGATAAATACCATGACAGAAAGTTATGGCAATTCCTTATGACTGGTTTTGCAGGTCTGATAACATTAATAGCAGTTATGTTGTCTATGAAGGTCAATGCAGAACCCATAGAGACTATATCAACTACAACACAAACTGTCACGACCAATGGCAACATGACTACCACAGTCAAACAACCGCCACCTAGTGCAATCTCACCTCAATTTAGTTCTGGTAATGGTAACGACCTATGCACAGTAGGCGTTGCAGGTGCAGTACAAACACAGATACTTGGTATCTCAGCAGGCACAACATTTACAGAAGAGAACTGCCTACGACTTAAGAATGCTAAGTTCTTATATGATAGCGGTATGAAAGTAGCATCAGTTAGTTTGATGTGTCAAGACAAACAAGTCTTCAATGCTATGATGATGGCAGGTACACCATGTCCATATAACGGATTGATTGGTGATGAAGCAAGATTAGGATGGGAAAGTCATGAGGAAAAACCTTATGAGATTGAACAAGCAAAAGATATTACTGCTGAAGAAGCAGTTACTTATAGTGGCATTGGCATGTTGGGGTGGTTACTCTTACTCTAATTACTACTTTGGTTCTACCAATAATGCAGTCGGCACTACATATACTTGGGATATGAATAATGTCCTACCAGACTATTACAATCTAAAAGTTAATGGGGTGTTCTACACCTACACACCGATAAAGAATACAGAAGACGCTATGAAGGTCTATGTATCTAATGCTAATCCTAATGGTGGTTATACATTCCGAGAGACCGATGACTGGTCTGGCAAACCTGGTGGTGTTGCTATTCGTAAAGCAATCGGTTTTGAATATATACCGAGAGAACTATGGGGAGATGGTAGTATAGAGGTTGATGGTACTGGAACAGTTACAGACGCACAAGTTGTTTACACTTACAGATACGAAGAAGGTTGTACATCGCCACTCGACAGTCCATCATGTCCAGGTTATTCTGATGCAGTCATGGACATTGTGCCAGATACAATCATTACAGACATTTACAATGCACTAGAAGACGATAATGTTAAACAAGAAGAGTCTGAAGTGGATTACAAAGAAGAGGAACAAGAGTCAGAGGATGTCAAAGAAGAAGATGACCTTGAAAGAGCGTTGGCAATTAATGAAGAAAATTTAGAGATAGGCAACAGCATTGCTCAAAATCAAATGTTAGATGCAATGAATAACGCAATACAGATTAATAACTATTATGTTAAGACAATAGATGGTGGAACATATAAAGAAACTATCGTCTTGCAAGATGCTAAATTACCAGATAATAAGATGAGTGCTATCTGGAATTTGTCACAAGACATAAAACATAATAAAATGGTAAATATCCAATATGAGGGGAATAAAAAATGATTAAAGAATTAGCACTAATTGGAATAGTCGCAGTAACAACTTATGGTGGAAGCAAGTCTGCATTTGCACTAGATGTTCCAATTACAGCATCGGTTTCTGGTAGTTGTATTATCAGTACAGAGACAGCAGGTACATACGGACAACCAAACGCATATACATTAACAACTGGAGCAAGCGATGGCGGTCAGATGCCAATAACAAGAGTAGATACTACCTTAGCGTCTGCGTATAAAATTAAGTTTACTGTACCTAATAGTTTTTCATCATCGCCTAATTTAAACGATGTAGTAACATTTACTGGAGATACAGAAGTTAGTGCAGTATCAGATGCAACTGGTATGGCAGATTATGAAACTGACAAAGTTGAAGTTAGTGATTATGTAGACGAATACGACCTTACAGCAACTGGTTCTACATGGTTTAAACATACTTCTGTAGCAACTAATGGTGGTTCAAGAGCGTTTCCTAGCGGTAACTATACTGCTTATGTAACAGCAGAATGTATCGCACTCTAATATTTTTATTATCTATAGGTGTAGCACATGCGCACCAGATGTCGCCAACTTATCCTAAGTGGACTGATAGTTATCTTGATGGACTTAGCGTTACTCGTGTTAGAGTATTTAATAAAAGAAAAGATGTCGAGTATTATGAAATAGGCGTGTTTGATAAAGACATGAAACCTATGCCGTTTGTTTCGCAATACGACCTTAGAGGAATCAAGTACAACAATTACGCAATGTTTGATGTTTACATAAACGATAAGTACAAAAAAGATGCAGTTTATATCTGTAGTAAATCAATGCTTACAGACATCAAAATTGCAGTAGCGAGTCGTATATGCTCAAAATTCAAAGATTAATACTCATGGCACTACCTAGTATGGTTTTTGCAAGTAACTCTCTTAATTTGCAAATTCCTGGCGCTTACAACAATTATTCGTATGACGAAGTGCGTACAACTGACAACTTTTCGTGTAAGAATGCAATAAGTGGTACAACACAATTTGAATTAGGTATGACTGGTATTGTTAATAATGCTAGTAGTCCGTTTGACAGCAACCCAGATACGACTAAAGATGTAGGTTTGTATGCCAGGATAATAATGCCAGTAGGTAAAATACCTGAAAGGGTTAATTGTAACGCTCTATATAAACTAGAATTACACAAAAAGCGTTTAGAGGTAATGAAACTAGAGCAAGAATTAAAGAAACTTAAAGAATTACAATTTGTAAATGACAAAAAAAATTGACATAGAAGCAACCCAGGAAAAAATAGCAAATGCTAAACTCTCGATGTTTGGTTACAGTTTTTCTCCAACTCAACTTGGACTTGGTTTCGGTATATTATCTTCTGTTATTGCTAGTCTCTATGGTGGTTTTGTTATGTATCAAAAAGTAGAAGCAGTAGCAGGTCTTGATATTGAAGCGTTTGAAGCAAGAATGAATGTAATTGAGGACAAGGCAAAGTCTATTGATGATAATGTTTATGCAATTAAAGAGGATTTAAAAGGTGACATCAGAAGAGTTAGTGATATTGTTGATGATATTGAGCGAGATACTAAAGACGATTTAAGGAACTTTAGATTAGACATCAAAGAAGTCGAGGATAGACTCAATGATAAAATGCAGAAGTTTTTAGATAATCCACTATCGGGAAATTAATATGAGTAAAACCATTGAAGAAAAAATAGTAGACCATGAGATTGCAGAAGAGTCTATGGAGAACAGCATTAAAGATGAGGTAATAGTATTTGTATTCTCATTGCCAGTTGTTATTAATTTTGTAATGCCTATATTTACAGAAATGACAATGAAAGAAGCATGGACAAACTTAGCAGAAGCGCCTGAGTGGTACACAACTATACTGACTGTCCTGGTGCTTGTTATCTTTGGTATGCGTAAGTTAGTTTACAAGTTAGCAGATAAATTATTTGATACACAAAAAAGTGGTTGCAACTGCAAGAAATAAGGTATCTTAATCAAAGGGTAGGTGTCTCTCTCAATAAAAAGCAATAGTAATTCCTCAAATTACTCCTCTTCTCACCTACCCACCAATCAATGTCCGTTTCTACAGTATATTTTTTAACCATATATATGGTGTTATT
>Ga0181570_10003551_pt1 | contig 11782 bp, 7 predicted proteins | sample 101ome_18_FD_148667 | JGI IMG/M metagenome (GOLD analysis project Ga0181570, IMG submission 148667) | Coastal salt marsh microbial communities from the Groves Creek Marsh, Skidaway Island, Georgia - 101406AT metaG (spades assembly) | ecosystem: Environmental > Aquatic > Marine > Intertidal zone...
ATCCACAGATACGGTAAAAGCGGTTTTTAAGGGGTCTGTGTTGTCATTCACCATTCGAGAAAGACCTAGTTCGGTACAACGTTTTTCTGTAAGAGGCGCGCAGATTAATCCCCGGCCGTGCTTTGCCATAAAGTTGATATGCTCTGGAGTAACCTTTTCAGCAGCCATCAAGAAATCGCCTTCATTCTCGCGATTTTCATCATCTACGACAATGATTATTTCTCCGTTTTTAACGGCTTCGATGGCACTCTCAATGGAATCTAAATCTTGACGCATAATGACGTTTAGCAATTATTTTTTAAAGCCCTTAAAAAGGCGAGCAATTGGTTTAAAAATATTTAAGTTAATGGCTATAAGTCCTCGGTCTAGTAGAGCCAATCGACTTAAATAAAACGCTATGGGTAACATGACAAAGGTAGAAAACCAAGCGCCTATAATAGGATGTATATTTCCTCTTTTTGCATAGTTTTCTGCAAAGACACCCAAGAAATGATAGCTTAAGAAGAAAATGATAGCAATCACCATAGGAAGTCCTAAACCTCCTTTTCTGATTAGTGCACCCATAGGAGCTCCAATAAAAAACAGTAGAATACAAGAAAGGGCTAAAGCAAACTTTTTATGTAGCTGTATGATGTGTCTATTGTAAAATTCGAAACGTTTACCCATCTCAGATCCTTTCTGAGCTACGGTGATTTTTAAACCGGCTAAATTATTTCTAGCAGACTTTAATGCCTGTGAACGTTGCCAAGATGGAATAAGTCTTAAAATGCTATCCTTGGGTGTACTAAGTTTCGCGAAAAAAATACTATCGGGATCTGCGGGCTTTGGTCCTTTTTGAACACGTAGTTCTAGAGCTTTACTTTCCTCGTTTGTTGGTCTAAGAAACTCATTAGCACCAATATCTAAAGCTCCAATTCGAGTAAGCGTGTTTTCTGTAAATGCTTCAATTTGTTCATCGTTATTGATACGCAATGAATCTATGTCGCTCAACAACTGACGCATAGGTTTCATCTTATCTGTCGTTATCGATGACTCTTTGTCTAAGTCAACCTCATTAAGACTAGATAAATCAATATACTTGATGTAGGTGTCAAAATTAGCTCTAGCAAAGGGATGATTTTCTCGATCCTTTGCTTTGGAGGGTAATATTTCCTCGTAATAATATCCATCATACAGAACGAGTTCTAAAAGGTTAGAATTCGGATTGCTGATAAATTCCCCTGAGGTAGCGCTAATTACTACTGTATTTTGTTGGTTTTCAGATTTTTGATGAATTAATACATCCTTTAGTAAACGATCATTGTCGCCATACTTTTGACCAACCTTAATGGTCATATCTGTATTCTCAATATCAGTAAAAATACCCTCTACAATAGCTGCAGATGGTTTTACTTGGGCAATATTTCTCCTTAAATTAAATATTTTTTGCTCTGAGGCAGGGATGATATTATTAGCTACAAAGAAGGTTGCTATTGCCAGAACAATAGAAAAAATTAAAGTGCTTCGCATAGCTCTGAAAAGCGATATCCCAGATGCTTTTATAGCGGCGAATTCATAATATTCGGCTAAAGAACCATAGGTTAGTATTGAAGTTAACAACACGGCAAGAGGCATTACATCATCTACGATAGTAGGGAGATAATAGATGAGAAATTTACCGATGATGGTGATGTCTAAGTCTTTACCTGCCAACTCATCGATGAATAACCAAATCGCCTGAAAAATAAAAATGAAAAGTACGATAGCGAAGGCGCTAAAGAAGGTGGTAGCAAAGCGCTTAAGTAAATAACTATCGAGTATTCGCATGCTAGGATTTAATCTTCGATGAAATAGAAGCCTAAGCCTTCGTAATAAGCTCTGTCGAAACTAGTTTTGGAGGTTATTCTCGCTGTTAGTTCTTCGTAAGACTCTACGACTAATATGGTTTGCGTTTCGTTAAGACCGATCTGCGATAGGCTAATTAGCTGGTCGGTATTTAAGTCTACTTGAGCAATGATTTCAGAAATCTCAGAAGAACTATCAATAGGAAACAATTGTATAAAGGCTTGATTTTCTGGGGATACCTCCTTTAGCTCAATTCGATATCCGTCTTTGTAAAAACTAAAGAGACTTGCAGGGTCCAGTCCTCCTTCATTGTTAGGACTATAGGTGCTAATCATCACCTCTTCGTTATCTGGAATAATGGTATACGTTTTTTCACCATCAAATAATTGAGTGGTTCCGAAAAGGGTTAAATGGTATTGAATACCTGATAAATAAAGAGCTCCCTCAGTAGTTTGATTAACCCCAGCTTCTTTGTTTTGAAGGCGGTAGGAGAAACTGATTTGAACAGCAGGAGCCTCAGACACACGCTTGTAAACACGGTCTAGGTATTGTTCGCCGCTATTTTGAGCTTTTACGACACCACTAAAGAGGAGTAGCGTGAGAGTAATGATCTGAAAGGCTGTTTTCATTTAGGTGTTTTGATTTTCATTATCAAAAAATTGCTGAAGGCTTAAGGTGTCTTTGAAAAGTACTTGGCGGGCTTTTGAACCTTCAAAAGGTCCAACAATTCCTGCTGCTTCAAGTTGGTCTATGATTCTTCCTGCTCGATTATAACCAATCTTCATTTTTCTTTGAATGAGTGAAGTCGAACCTTGTTGTGATTGTACAACGATCTCAGCAGCTTCTTTGAAGAGTGCATCTCGCTCAGAGATATCATCAACTAAAGAACTTTCTGAGGAATCATCATCGTATTCGGGAAGCAGGTGAGCGCTCGCATAGGCTCTTTGACTGCCAATATAAGAAGTGATTTCCTCTACCTCTGGAGTATCGACAAAGGCACATTGGAGTCGAACCATTTCACTTCCTTGAGTATATAGCATGTCTCCACGACCGATAAGCTGATCCGCTCCAGATCCGTCTAAAATCGTTCGCGAATCAATTTTTGAAGTTACACGAAATGCTAAGCGCGCAGGGAAGTTCGCTTTGATGATACCTGTGATTACATTCACAGAAGGGCGCTGTGTAGCTATGATTAGGTGAATTCCGATCGCTCTCGCTAGCTGGGCGAGTCGAGCAATTGGGGTTTCCACCTCTTTTCCGGCAGTCATAATAAGATCTGCAAACTCATCGATAACTAGAACGATATAAGGAAGGTAACGATGGCCGTCGTTAGGGTTTAATTTTCGTTTTACAAACTTGGCATTGTATTCTTTGATGTTACGAACCATCGCATTTTTAAGCAGATCGTAGCGATCATCCATTTCAATACAAAGTGAATTCAATGTATTGATCACCTTTTTAGTATCGGTAATAATAGCCTCCTCACTTCCTGGTAATTTTGCTAAAAAGTGTCGCTCAATTTTATTGTAAAGGGTTAACTCAACTTTTTTAGGATCAACCAGTACGAATTTCAGTTCTGCCGGATGCTTTTTGTATAAGAGCGAGGTAATAACCGCGTTTAAACCGACTGATTTCCCTTGACCAGTGGCCCCCGCCATTAGCATATGCGGCATTTTGGCTAGATCGACAACAAAGGTTTCATTTGAAATGGTCTTGCCAAACGCAATAGGTAAGTCAAAGTTAGTCGAGCTAAATTTTTTTGACCCGATAACTGATCGCATACTCACAACACTTGGATTTTTATTGGGTACCTCAATACCGATCGTTCCCTTACCAGGTATTGGGGCAATGATCCGAATACCTAAGGCAGAAAGAGAAAGTGCAATATCATCCTCTAGATTTTTAATTTTTGAAATACGAATACCGGCCTGAGGAACAATTTCATATAACGTAACCGTTGGGCCTACGGTTGCCGTAATTCGTTCAATAGCTATGTTGTAATTACTAAGGGTCTCTACAATACGATCTTTATTAGCTGCTAGTTCTTCTTTATCTACAGAAATCTGTTGATTGCTAGAGCCGTGGTCTTCTAATAAATCAAGATGAGGCGCTTTATATTGTGAAAGCTCAAGCGTTGGATCAAACTCGCCAAAATCATCCACTAATTTCTTGGCTTTCTCTGTAATTTCATCGTCGTAACTTTTCGGAGTTTCAGCTACATCAAAGGCTACTTCTTCAGCTTCTGAATTCTTCTCCTTTGGAATTACGTCTAAAACTTCCTCCTTGACTATTTCTTCTTGTAGGACTTCGTTTTCAATAGTTTCTTCTAATGGATCTTCAAGGGAAAAGGCGGCAGTGCTCTCCTGAAAAATAGGTGGTGCAAGGGTAGACTCTTCCTCCTCAATAGGTTTTATCTTTTCTGACGATGATTTTTTCTTTGGTTTTGATTTTTCTCGTTTTGGAAATTTGAAGTTAGGAAGTCTAATGCCTTTTGGTAAACTAGGATAGAAGCTTAACTGCAGTACAAGGCCAGTTAACAATCCGAATAATAAAACGAAGAAAATACCTATCTCTCCGATATGAAAACTAAGCCATTCAAAGGTCTCGAAGCCAGAAATACCAGTGAACAAAGTTTCTTCACTCGCTAGGAAATTGAACGCGATTGAAGTCCAAATCATCCAATACCAAGCACGACTTAGATACTTTAACAAAGGGCGCAGTGTTAGATTGAAGAACAAGTAAAAACCAATAACGGCAATCGAAAGCGGTAGGATGGTAGCGGATATACCAAAGGTTTTGTAAACAAGCGTATAACCAATGGCTATACCTAAACGATTAAAAAGAGTTTTTGGAGTATCAGATAGATCACTATACGACCCGATCAGACTTACATCAGTTTGCCAATTAGAGAAAAAGCTAATACAGGCAATCGCGGCAAGGATCCCAAAGAAAAAAAGAAACGCCCCGAAAAAAATACGGTACTTTACTTTATTCTTGTCGACAGTTTTACTCCCCATATTATGCTCTTAACTGTTTGATCTTGATATTTAAAGCCGCAAAGGTTAGTGTTACAAAAGGGCTTACATAATTAAATACTGCAAAGATAAAGTATTCAAACACGGGAACACCAAGAACTGAACTGTGGTAGGCACCACAAGTATTCCATGGAATTAATGCTGAAGTTACCGTACCTGAATCTTCTAGTGTTCTACTTAAATTTTCAGGAGCTAAACCACGGTCTTTATAAGCCTTTGAAAACATTTTTCCAGGAACCACGATTGCTAAGTATTGATCGGATGCGGTTAAATTGATGGCTAGACAACTGGCAACAGTAGAAGCAAATAACCCAAAAGTTGATTGTGCCAATGAAAGTAAAGATTGGGTGATACGATTAAGTGCACCTATCGCTTCCATAACGCCTCCAAATACCATTGCACAAACTATGAGCCAGATAGTTCCCAGCATTCCAGCCATTCCGCCAGAATTAAATAAATCATTCAGGGCTTCGTTGCTCGTACTTATAGAAACGTTAGTAGTAAAGGCAGTTAATATCCCTTTGTAACCATTTTCGAAGTTTAGTGAATTGGCTCCGGTAATTGAAGCTACCAGATTAGGTTGAAAAACTAAAGCAACAACACCTCCTAAAAGGGTTCCCGTTAAAAGAGCGATAAGAGGTGGAGTCTTTTTAACAATCATAAGCACGACCAAAACAGGAACAATAAAAAGGATTGGACTGATAAAGAAACGCTCTTGAATGGCTGCATTGAGCGATTCTGTTTCAACAGCACCATTAACCTCCAACCCTAGGCTTAAAACGATAAAAACGATCAGCGTAATAGCTATTGAAGGTATCGTTGTGTAGGTCATATAACGGATATGACTGAATAGTTCTCCGCCTGCCATTACAGGAGCCAAATTGGTGGTGTCGCTTAATGGTGACATTTTATCTCCAAAATAAGCACCTGAAATGATTGCTCCAGCAGTCATTCCAACAGGAACACCCATTGCATTCCCTACACCGATTAGCGCGATCCCTACCGTTGCAGAAGTAGTCCAAGAGCTACCTGTAGCCACAGATATTAAGGCACAGATAACGACACTAGCTGCTAAAAAGACCGTCGGATTAAGAATTTTTATCCCATAAAAAATCATACTCGGGATGATTCCGCTGATTAACCAAGAACCCGACAGAGCCCCAACCATAAGTAGTATGAGTAATGATCCTGAAGTCGATTTTAAATTATTGGAGACTGCATCCATCATATCCTCGTAGGATACCTTCTGGTAAAACCCAACAAGTGCAGCTAGAAAACCGCCAATGAGTAAAATAAACTGATTTGAACCGTCTAAGCTTGCGTCTCCGAAGTAGAATACGTTGATTCCCAACAGGATAACCAACAATAATAAAGGAGTTAAGGCTAAGGTTAGGCTGATAGATTGGGTAGACTTCATTCAGAGAATTTATAAGTTCTTACGATATTACAACATTAACTAAGTAATGTCCAAAATCTATCCAATTTTAGGTAATTTTGCAGGGTTAAAATTTTGAATAAAATAGAATGAAAACGTTTGATTTAGTAGTTATTGGTTCAGGTCCTGGGGGGTATGTTTCTGCCATTCGTGCAGCTCAATTAGGTTTAAAAACCGCTATTGTTGAGAAGGATAATACTTTGGGTGGTACTTGTCTAAATGTCGGATGTATCCCGTCTAAAGCACTACTAGATTCTTCACACAGATATGAAGAGGCTGTTCACGAATTTGAAAATCACGGTATACAAATTTCAGGTGGTGTGAGCTTTGATTTCCGAAAGATGATTGAGAGAAAACAATCCGTAGTTGATCAAACCGTCAAAGGAATAGAGTATCTGATGGATAAAAACCAAATCGAAGTAATCAGAGGTTTGGGGAGTTTTAAAGATTCAAAAACACTTCAGGTTTCTGGAAATGAGGGAATGATTGAAGTTACGGCCTCTAAGTTTATTATCGCCACCGGTTCTAAGCCCGGCAATTTGCCTTTCATTGAACTTGACAAGGATCGTATTATAACTTCAACAGAAGCTCTTGCACTTACAGAGGTTCCAAAACATCTTCTAGTCATTGGAGGTGGGGTAATTGGTCTTGAACTTGGTCAAGTGTATCGAAGATTAGGAGCTGAGGTTAGTGTAATTGAATACGCTGATCGTATCATTCCGACTATGGATGCAGCTCTTTCTAAGGAACTTACTAAGGTTATGAAAAAGCAAGGAGTTAAATTCTATGTATCTCATAAAGTTTCAAGCGTCTCTAGAGAAGGTGATTTGGTGATTGTTAAGGCAACAGATAAGAAAGATCAAGAAATTATTTTTGAAGGTGATTACGCACTGGTGTCTGTCGGTCGTGTTCCAAATACTGAAGGGTTAGGATTAGAAAATACTCAGATCGAAAAAGACCAAAGAGGTAGAATAATCACGAACGAACAATTACAAACAAAAGAGTCTCATATTTACGCTATTGGAGATGTTGTGGCCGGAGCTATGTTAGCTCATAAAGCCGAGGAGGAGGGTGTTTTTGCGGCAGAAGTAATTGCTGGACAAAAACCACATATCAACTACAACCTAATCCCAGGTGTCGTATATACTTGGCCTGAGGTGGCAGCTGTAGGTCGTACCGAAGAGCAGTTAAAAGCAGATGGGGTAGCCTACAAAGCGGGAAGTTTCCCGATGCGTGCATTAGGACGTTCTAGAGCAAGCGGAGATATTGATGGATTCGTTAAAATATTAGCGGATGCATCTACAGATGAAGTGTTAGGAGTACACATGATTGGTGCTAGATGTGCTGATTTAATTTCAGAGGCTGTAACCGCTATGGAGTTTAGAGCCTCTGCTGAAGATATTGCCAGAATGTCACATGCACATCCGACTTATTCAGAAGCCATTAAAGAAGCAGCACTTGCAGCTACCGAAAATAGAGCCTTACACACTTAATATTTGAAGTTACTTGCTCAATTTCTCGAACAAAATGCTGGGCTTGAGCAAGCCAAGATCTTACTTGCCTTTAGTTCAGGACTCGATAGTCGGGTTCTGGCTAATTTACTTTACTCGGCTAAGATTGAATTTCAAATCGCCCATGTCAATTACCAATTAAGAGGAGACGACAGTGAATTAGATGCTGCGTTTGCACGAGATTGCGCAGAACAGTATAACGTTCCCTTTCACTACTTAGAAGCTCCCATAAGTAAAGGATCTGGTATTCAAGAAAAGGCTCGTTCTATTCGATATGAGTGGTTTCAGTCTCTTCTTAGCGAAAATCAACTAACTCATATTGCAACCGCACATCATTTAGATGATGCCATTGAAACAGGACTGATTCATTGGTTTAGAGGAATGCATTTAATGCAGTTTAAGAGCCTCTCTAATCAAGGCTTAGTAATTAGACCGCTCATTACTTTTCGTAAAGAGGATTTACTGCTCTACGCTAGAGAAAATGGATTGAAATGGAGAGAAGATGTTTCTAATCAGGCTAATGATTACCTGCGCAACATTCTAAGAAATCAGGTAATTCCCGCTGTAGAAGCGAATCTTTCAGATGTTCGTAAACGATTAAAGTATTCTATTGGTTCGCTAAATGCTTCTGCTTTATTATTAGAAGATTATCGCAACCTTTTATGGAACGATATTGCAAAGCAAAAAGAAAATGAAATCTGGTACCTAGATATTCAAAAACTGAATAGACTTCAACCGTATAAGACCTATCTCGATTTATTGTTTTCACCTTATGGAGTTGTTGATACAACAGCACTTGTGAGCCTTTATGCTGGCGAGAATGGTAAGTATATCACCTTAGGTGATTATACATTATTCAAATTTGAAGGAGATTTAATCTTTGCTAATTTGAATCTTCTTACTTCTTACAGCAGGTTTGAGATTGTCAAGAATTCGAATCGCAAAGAAACCGAATTAGATTCTAACGAAATTTTGATCAATGGCTCAGTCGTTAAACATTCGTTGCAGCTGAGACTCTGGAATTCAGAGGATTCTATTCATTTAGAAAAAGGAGGTACAAAGAAAGTTTCGAAGTTTCTGAGGGATCTTAAGATTGATCCAGTAGACAAAAAAAGAATGGTAGTCATCAAGGATGGAGAGGAGACCGTGTCTATTATTGGTCATTATCTACACCCAGATTACATACCATTAAATCAGGATCCTTTAAATTGGCTTATCAGATGCTATTAAGAGTTGTTTTTTATTTCTTGACACTTATTCAAGGGATCGGGCTCGGTACCGTTAATACCGATGATGTAGTTATTTGGGGTACGAAGTTAGAACGGACAGGGGAGGGTGATTACAGATTATACTTCGAAGCAAGTATCAAGGAAGGATGGTATATTTTTTCTCAATACTCGCCAGAAGGCGGAAGTCAACCAGCTTTTTTTGAGTTTGAAAATTCTAAAAATTTCGAGCGAATAGGCGAAGTAGTAGAGTCTGAGTCTATGCCTAGTTATAACGATGTTTTTGAGGTTACTGAATTAATATTCAAACAAAGAGCTTCATTTTATCAAGATATTAAGCTTTTAGAACCTGGTGCAGTCGTAAATATCACTTTGTATTATCAAGTATGTCAAACCGTATGCATAGCCGCTACAGAGACCTTTCGATTTGAACTTGGCGAGGTAATTCCCTCTCAAACGACTACTAATGAAGGGAATAGGTCAGTAGATGAACTTAGAGTTCCTTTAAAAAATACAGATCGATTATCTGCTACGATAGTTCAAGCAAAGAGCAATAGATTCTCTGCTTGGTGGATCGGATTTATAGGAGGTCTTATAGCTTTATTAACCCCTTGTGTCTTTCCCTTAATTCCTCTGACTACCTCTTATTTTAGTGCAGCTAAAAGTCGTAATCACGCCTTCTTTTATGGCTTAGCTATTGTGTTCATATATACCTTATTAGGATTTCCTTTTCTTTTGGGTTGGTCGAAAGATGCTCAAATTTTCAATGAATTAGCATCTAATCTTTGGGTAAACTTAACACTGTTTATCGTACTCATCGGGTTCGCATTTTCATTTATCTCGGGTAAAGAAATTCAACTACCGCAATCTTGGATGCAAAAGGTAGATCAACAGGCAAATAATTCTAAAGGTATACTGGCCATTCTATTTATGGCTTTGACCTTAGTGTTGGTCTCTTTTTCATGTACGGGTCCAATTTTGGGGGCTGCCTTGGGAACCTTACTTACTGGTAATGGAGCTGAACTGGGAGTAAACCTAACTCTTGTATTTAACGGCTTTGGATTTGGACTTGGGGTTCCTTTTACTCTTGCAGCCTATTTTCCTTCAGTTCTTAAAAAATTACCTAAATCTGGTGAATGGATGAAAGAATTAAAAGTAGGTCTTGGAGTCGTTGAGGCCTTTCTAGCGTTTAAATTCTTATCCAATGCAGATCTAATAGGAAAGTGGGGAATCTTCAAGCTTGAATACATGCTTGGTCTGTGGATGTTGCTATGGCTCGGTTTGCTTGCTTATTATTTAATTCGTTTCATTCAAGACAAAGCTATTGGGTTAGTGAGGGGAGTGTTTTCTATTTTAAGCATTTATCTGCTCCTGCTGATCATTTCAGGATTTTCATCCGTTTCAAATCTTGGGTTTTTAAGTGCCTTTGCGCCCCCTTCGTATTACAATCTGCAATTGCAAGAAGATACGGGTTGCCCATTAGGGCTTAATTGTTTTCACGATTTAGAATCAGGAATTGAGGAGGCGAAGGAGGAAGGCAAGCCTATACTACTTGATTTTACTGGATATTCTTGTGTTAACTGTCGAAAGATGGAATCAGATGTCTGGTCAGATCCTGAAATTTATGAGTTGCTTGACAAGAAATTTGTCATCATTAGCTTGTATGTAGATGATCGTGAAAAGTTAAACGATGATAGAGCAGGGATTTATCTTTTATCTAATGGTGGAACTAAAGAAGTGAAAACCATAGGTCAATACCACTCGCTTTTTCAAGGGGTTAATTTTAAGGTGATTTCTCAACCCTATTATGTACCCGTCAGTTCGAATTATGACCTTCTAAATACGCCGGTTCAAATGACTTCAGTTACCCAATTTAAAGGGTTCTTAGACGCTTCTTTGAAAGTCTTTGAGGCTTTGGAGACTACTGAATAGTTATTGCGTTAAATACCTCTTTCTTTGAGTTCATTATGGCTCAAAAACTACCTATTCCCGTTCTAGCAGGAAATTCTTACGAGATAAGTTCGCTTTCTCTCGCAACCTCAAAAGGGTATGGCTTTCGGTTTAATAATTTACCTCAAGGGAATTGTAGATCTACTATAGACAAACTGCTTAGAGTTTTAGATCATTTTAACGTTAGAATACCACTCAAACGTATCACCATAAGTTCTGAAATACCCATTTCAACGAAGCACTTTTCTTTTATAGAATTGAGCCTGTTTATGTTGTTGTACGTCTTAAAGTATCTAGATATTTCAAATCGTCTCTCGTCTATTCTTTTTCTAGGTAGGGTAGATCTACACGGTAATATTTTACCACTGCCATATATTGATGGTTGGTTACTGCGCGCTAAACAACAGGGAATTCATAAAGTCATCATTTCATCAGAAAATTTCAAAGAACACTTGGCTTTAAATGGTATTGAGATAATTGTATTAAATACTGTAAAAGAGTTAATCGATTATCTTAAAACAGGCAATTACTCACCTCTAAGTCGAAAATCTTTAGAAGTCCAATTAGCGAGAGAAATTGATGTCATTGGTCAAGACGAAGCCAAGCGAGCTTTAGAGCTTGCCCTAGTAGCAAAGCATCATACTATTCTATTTGGAAGCCCAGGAATTGGTAAAACTTCACTATGTGAATCCTTTTTAGAGATTGCTAAAAATACTTCTGATAACCTAACAGAGGAGCAATGCGAATTACTCAGTAGGAGAGATATACCTTTCCAAAAAGAGGTTGCGATTCGAAAAGTTC
>Ga0181570_10003553_pt1 | contig 11776 bp, 13 predicted proteins | sample 101ome_18_FD_148667 | JGI IMG/M metagenome (GOLD analysis project Ga0181570, IMG submission 148667) | Coastal salt marsh microbial communities from the Groves Creek Marsh, Skidaway Island, Georgia - 101406AT metaG (spades assembly) | ecosystem: Environmental > Aquatic > Marine > Intertidal zone...
CAATGGAAGCTGCGTTAATCTTTGCAAGTGCATTGACGAGATTGACCGCTTCAACATTAGCTTCTGCAGTAATGCCTTTAAAAGTCTTAACACGACCTAGATCCCAGGAATCATTGTAGGCGTGGACGGTGGAGAGAAGGGATAAGAAAAAAAATAATTTAGTTAATTTATGAAGCACTAATTTCATATGTAATTGCTATAGATTACAAGTTGGATTCATGCATCTTAAGATAGCGATGCTTGAACTTTTCACAAGATTCTCTCCCGCATTAAGAATCTCATCAGCATCAACTGCGCCATTGCCATCGTTATCTACACCCTCGCAGATCATATCGATTTGACCTTGATTAGCTATAGTATCACTGATTATAGCTGGCTCGAGAGTATTATAAGGATTGACCCAGTTCTGTCCGGTGGGACCATAGGTGGTAATAACATCATTGATGTATGCACTGCACTTTGAGTTGGCAGTATGTCTGACCCCATTGACACCCCCACCAACAAAGATGTTTGATTCTTTTGCACCGCCACTTAAAAGTGCATACAAATCACTCCTGACTAAAGCCTCTAGATCGGTTCCGGTTTTCTTCGAGACATTTTCTTTAGAGGTGTCAGTGTAGTTTTGATAACCCACAACACCCCCTGCTGCAAGAATCCCAATAATTGCAACCACTGCAAGAAGTTCTATTAAAGAGAAACCAGATTGAGTATGTGAATTCATTCGACCATTATAGGTTTTTTTTAAAAGATTAAAAATCAAATGCATGGGAGGCAACAATACTAATATCCTTTTTAGAATAATCAAACTGAGTGATATTTGCCTGATTATCAGTATTTGTGAAAGAGACCATAAAATTCCAATCTGGAATTGGAGAGTCTTTTATCTCATCCCCAGAGAAAAACAAAGTAAGAGAGGTAGAATTATTTCTGTCTGAGCGGATCTTATCAGCAACCTGATCGGGGTATTTATTTTTTGACAAGGTAAGGGTATGTCCTAGTTGAATTCTAGCTGAAGAAGAGATTAGTTTAGTCAAGTTTAGGTTTAAACCATTAATCACCTTTTCGTTGGCTTGCGAATTCAAGAAATTAACTCCGCCTTCAGCAAATTGAGATTTATCAGGTTTGAATGTGCTTTGATTAAATCTCGAGGAGAACAGAAGGTCATCGCCCAAACTTCTATCAACCCCAATGGAGATGTCAACTGTATCGCCATCCCCCAGATTTGCTGTTGTGAATGTTGCATCATTTTTGTATCTTAAAGTCGAGAAACTCGCCCCATAGTTAAATCTTGTATTCTGGTCAATCAGATAAATTGCATTAGAGGAGAGTCTGAGATTCGTTGAGTCAGCTTTGGTTTCGCCTTTATTTAGCGAATAGGAAATTGAAGGTAAGAAATAATTTCGACCTCTTAGTAAATTCATTCCGGACTGAAAGGTGAAGGAGTTGTTGTTTAAATATCTAGAATTCTCTCCCTTAGATGCATTCACTGAAAGTCTTGACACTAGAAGGTCTTTGTTCTGAGTTTCAAGGTCATATTCATTGCTAAGAGTAATAATTGTCCCAATGCTAGAATCACTGACTGTTTTACTCTCCCCATCATAACTCGAGTAATCATTGAATATTCTATTGCCATTGACAACAGCTTCTAATTGTCCAGAACTAGGATAGGCATTGGCATTATTTGTATGAGAGGCAAGATAGCTTATAGCCATAGAATTTTTTGTCAGACTCTGACGATCTTTAATTGTTTGAAGTAATTTGCTGACTTGCTTCTTTTGGTTTTTTCCTAAAGGGAGTTTATTTAAAGCTTCAAGTTCAGTCTTTGCAAGCGCATCATTGCCCAGTTGAATTAAAAGTTCCGACCTTAAGAGTCTCAATGGAGTATTGGTGGGTTTAAAATTTAGAACACGTTCAATTGCTGATAATGCAGCTGGCAAATCACCAGATATTAAACGCTCTTTTGCGAATTTTTCATTCAGGATGACATTGTCTGGATCATTTAAGATTTCAAAGAACTCTACTGCAAAGGTTCTGAGAGAAAATAAGATTAAAAAAGAGTAAATGACAACCTTAATCATTCAGGAGTCATTGTGTAGGTATAACCATAGGCGATTTCTTCATTCTGTGAAGAATCTCCAGGAGCAGTATTTGATGTTGTGTAGATGTGAAGTTCATGTTCGGCTATATTTGCAATATTTCCCGAGGCACCATCAACATTTTCGTTTTGAATGAATCCCACACTTTCAACAACAAGCATGTTGTTGGGCGGCGATGATGTAGTTGAAGTATTTGAGGTAAATGTATTCATCCATGCAGAATCATGGTTATACGCATCTTTATCACCAATCCACATAGTAGTTTGACTTCCGTAATTCTCACCGGCACTAACAGTATCCATATTTCTATCAATTAGCTGAGTCATATGAACCTTAGCATCTTGTGAATCATCAGCAATAATGAATTGGGATGCTAAGTCAACCGTCTTATCGATAGCAAAATTTAATTCTACATTTAAATTTCCAGAACCCTCGGTGTCTAGACTAATCCCCCCAGCCTGGGTGTTAAGTTGAGTTCTGTAGGTGTTATTTGCAAAATTCCAGGTGTCAGTTACATTATAAGCTCCACCACATCCTGCGGTGCTTGAGTAGCAATTAACCTGAACTCCCTCCTTTTTAAAAACAGAGCTACCCGTGAGAACCGAATTAAATTCAGCGATAGAAGTATTAACTGTCTGATCAAAGACACCTCCTATTCCCATTTCTAGTTCCATGCCCAGCCACTCTGAGGCAGAAGGCTCATAAGTATCAGTGGTTGTTGATCCATCAACAATGTAGTCAGCATCAAAAGGATTATTGGACCTTATTGAGGAAATTAAACTTCCAAGACTCCCTTCTCTTGCAAGTGCGACCACGTTCTCCCCAACTAGATCGGTAAGCGTTCCTTCTGCAACTGCGGTTGTTATTTGATCATCGGTAATTGATAGAGTTTCATTTACAAAGTTGACTGCTGCCTGAGTATCAACAGCAACAGTATTCGTTGTTTCTGTGACTTCAGTTACGACTTCTGACTCTGCAGTAGTTGTTTCAACAACAGCAACCTCTTCAGTAACAACCTCAGATTGATCTGTAGTGGTTTCTGTAGAAGTTTCAGCCTCTGCAGTAGTTGTTTCCTCAGTTGAAGTTTCCTCGGCCTCTGCAGTAGTTGTTTCCTCGGCCTCTGCAGTAGTAGTCTCTACAATAGTTGTTTCCTCTGTTGTAGCTTCAGTCTCAGCTGTAATATTTTCAACAACAGCGACAATAATACTTTCACCCTCCTCTTCACTTGAGGAAACTTCAGCAATCGTCTCTCCTAGATCGGTATTTGCCTCTATCTCATCTGGAAAACCATCCCCATCAGCATCTGTTGATGCAACATTTTCAATAGAGTCAACATTTAACTCTTTAGCGATCTGAACTTCTGCATTTTCCTGCGTTTGAGATTCAATCTCTTGTATTTGTTCGGGTGAGGCTAATTGAGGCGTGGAGGGAGCAACATTGGCACCAATAGATGTCATGTATCCTGGTCGAGTGATTTCAACACTGCCTTGCTCATTGGTTAAAGTGATCGCACCTGTTGCAACTCCTAGACTATTGATGCCAGGTCCAACTAGAATAATATTAGATGTTCCATCATTTCTAATTTCACCAGCAACCTGTGTTCCCCTTACCCCAATAATTCCCGATGGAATTTTAACTTTCATTGCATCTTTGTTTTGTTTAGCAACCTTGCCAGAGATAAATCGGAAAGCGCCTTTGGTAATATTGGAAACCAATTCTCCAGCACCCTTATTAGGGTTGTAGACAAATTTATCAATGGTCATCTGAGCACCCGAACCTAGAGTGAAAACGGTTTCATCCAACAAAAGCACCTGGAGTCTGCCGTCTTTTTCTACCTTGATTTCATCACCCAAATAGATCACCGATCCTGATTTTAGAAGACCAACAGGGGTGTTCTTATCTGCTGAAGCAACCCTAATAACCTCGCCCTTAAGTGCTGCGGTAACTCCAATTTTAGTCGCAGCATAATTTGATAATGGTAGTACTAGAGACAATAAAAGTATAGAAATTTTGATAAAAAATTTCATGATAGATATTTTATAACTAAACAATATTTGGCACAAAATCAGGCGCAAAATTGTGTCCAACCTTACTAGCCAACTCATCATCAACCGGACATATCTCAGTCTCGACTATATTGGCACCGGAATTAGGTCTAGTGAAAATATGCTTTGCAATATCTCTTAAGAAAGCAGGAATCGGGAAATTAAATTTATCGATCTTAAAGTCAGTTTTATAGGTATTTTTTTCATCATACAAAGTATCTTTAGATGCAGTTAAATTATCATTCCTAATGTCATCAATTATGCTTACTTTGTAATTGCCGAGTTTGACCATTCGTCTATTTTCTGGATTGAAAATTTCTAAATCAAAGCGTATAGAATCTTTTGCCTTAAGTTTATTTTGTCGGATTGTTAGATGAATGGGTTTGGCTTGGTTTGGAAAATTTCCTGAAATTTCCAGTTTATCAACAAGCTTGAATGATTTATTATCAAGACTAATAGGAATGTCTCTAGATGCGTTATTGATCATTAGACTAATTTTAGGAAGGGGGTTCGTCGTTGAGACTTTAGAAGTCATCAACGTGGGGCCAAAAAATTTGAAGTCATTTCTATCAACTAGGTCAATATGCAAAATCCCATCAACTACCTTTTGGCCTTTTATCTTTGCATATGAAAGTGGGTAACCTTTCTTTACATATTCTTTTTCTACTAAACCAACTATCTTTTCTATAGATTCAGATGAAAGCGCTTTTCCTTTAACTTTCTCAATAATACTGGCAAGCTCGTAGGGATTTAATATCTCTGATTTTTCAAATACCAAAGAGTTAATTTCTAATTTATTGGCACTCGAATTTAGCGAGAATACTAACAAAAAAGGCGCTAAAAAAAAACTAATCTTACTCATGTTGCTAATTCTACCATACCATTTGTATTATTTATTGAGGTAGGTTGATTGACTCAAGTAGGGTTGGACTTGTTGTTATAGGCAGAGGTTCATTGAATTCTGGTCTGTTATTTGGTTTAAATCCAACTTTCTTAATTTCGTAGGACAATCTATTGATTGAGACTCTTGCCTCATAAAGTCTTTCATTGATATCAACTTTATTAGAGATATTAGAAGTGACTGAGTTATAAACAGTGATCGTCCCAATTAAAGCTATTGATAACAAGACCAAGGTTATTAGAACCTCCATCAAGGTAAAGCCCGCTATGCTTCTATTCATTTTCTAGATTTCAGGTTTAGTTAATATTTTTCTAATTTCGATATCACCGATAGCCACAGTTACAAGAATTAGGTCATTATTGCCCTGATAATTCGTTAATTCAATAGTTGCTTCACCCTGAGCCACTAGGGATTGAATTGAACCCCCTGGTCCCTTCCATTTTTGATTAAAGTTTGCAAAGAAGCCCGCGATTGCTTGATTAGACTTAAGATCAATTGACTTATTTCCAGGGTAGTCTGTCATTGCTCTTAAAGTGATATCGCCCATAATTCTCTTAGCTAATTTCAATTGCTCATTGTGGTTGGTTGAACTTTGGTTCGTGAACTCAAGGGCACTAATTTGTGATGAAACACCTACTATCACTATCGTGACTAACATCAGCCCTATTAAAACTTCAACAATACTCATCCCTTTTTGGTTATAGATATTCATTTAATAAGAAACCTTTCAGAATTTTGCGGAATGCCTCTTTCAACCATGCCGGTGGAGTAGGCTGTCAACCATCTCTTAAAACTATTGTCATTATTATTGAAACGGACTAGATAGGTATATTGTAGATTCCCCCCCGGAAGGATACAAATACCATTTTCTGTTGCGTTGAAATTACATTCGTAATTGTTATTACAACGGAATACCTGAACGTTAAACTCAGTTTCTGTCATATGTTCAGCAGTGACTGGCATATTAAACATACAATAGTTGGCGAGTCTGTTATCACGTTTCGTGATAACGTTCTCATTGGTGATTTTCACAATGGCTGGATTCCCGGAATATGTTGCTCTATCAATCTCTTTTTTTAAAATAGCATGAGCAATCTCATACTCCTTGTTGATTTTGGAAAACTCAATTTCCCCTGAGATTGAGTAGATTGATATCCCTGCAACTACACCAACAATGACCATCACCGAAAGCAGCTCTATGAGTGAAAACCCCTTTTGAGAGTATATCTTCATTCAAGATTACCTAGAATTATCGTCTCATTAATAGGACTATTAATTCCATCAAATTGAATGCTTATGTCTATCGATTTTGCAGTATGTATCACTTGATTCCCTTGTCCATTTCCACCTTGTTGATTCCCTTGTCCATTTCCACCTTGGTTAGAATGATTATTGATTGTAAAACTGTATTCACTTATATTTTCAGCAAACGGTTCAGCTTTTGCGGTGAAGTTGGAGTTACAATTTGATTGCTGTTTTATTTTCCATAAGGTTATCTTGGGACTTGTCCCGGTTCCAAAAAAACCGACTTTGTATCTATTAACCATGCCACTCTTTTCATCGTAGCAAAAAACCAGACTATCTAGATTGTTGGCGGTCCCCTTGATAATAGGGGAGGCAAATGAATTTAGAACGAAAAGGAGAAGTAAGCTACTTAATGACTTCATCTTTAGGTTTGTCAATTAAACCTTTTTGGACAAGATTATCTATTGATTTTTCCATTGTAATCATTCCGTCTTTGGCGCCAGTTTGCAAAACATTTGCAACTTGTGAAATTTTGTTTTCACGGATAAGATTTCTAATAGCAGTCACACCCACCATGACCTCAAAGGAAGCGACTCTGCCTTTTTTATCTCCTTTGAGTTTGTGAAGACGTTGTGTGACTACCAGTTGGATTGCGCTTGCAAACTGAACTCTGACCTGATCCTGTTGTTCGGCCGGGAAGGCATCAAGGACTCTTGAGATAGTTGATGCTGCGCCCGATGTATGAAGCGTGCCAAATACCAAGTGACCTGTCTCAGCTGCGGTAAGAGCAAGTGAGATTGTCTCCAGATCTCTCATCTCACCTACAAGAATAATATCTGGGTCTTCCCGAAGCGCACCTTTCAAGGCGGATGCAAAACTGTTGGTATGAGGTCCAACCTCTCTTTGGGAAACGATTGATTTCTTATCTGGATGAACAAATTCGATGGGATCCTCGACAGTGATAATGTTTTCAGCACGCTCACGATTAATCTTATCAATCATGGCCGCAAGGGAAGTTGATTTACCTGAACCCGTCTGCCCTGTAACCAATACCAGACCAGATTTCTGGTGTAGTATTTCATGAACAGCATGTGGAAGACCTAGTACATCTATATCAGGTATGTCGGATAAAATAATACGAAATACCAGAGAAGGTCCAGCGATTGAATAGAAGACGTTAGTTCTGAATCTTTGACCATCAACTACAACCGCAAAGTCTAGATCATGGTTCTTTTGTAAATACTCCCATTCTTCCTTTTCAAGTTCGTCTTTTAAGAACTCTACAATCTCATTTTCACTGACCACATCATCCTGGAATGTGATAATTTCACCATCAGCTCTGATAGAGAGAGGTCTGCCTGATCTAATGTGAATATCAGACAAGCGTCTTTCGGATGGATATTTTCTCAAACGGTTTCGAATTTGCTCAGACATATTTTTTTTAATTATTTAGATAGGAGTAACTATACCAAAAATAAAAAAAATTTTAATCCTATGGTTATATTAGTGTATAAAAATACTATTCAAATTATTTGAATTAATGTTTTAACTGGTTTAAGGAGATTAGATATGAATTTAAGAGAGAGAAAACAACAAGGTTTTTCACTAATTGAACTTTTAGTTGTTGTTGCTATTATTGGTATTCTCGCAGCTGCTGGTGTTGTGGGTTATCAAAACTACACTGACAGTGCTTCAGAAAATGTTGCCAAATCAAATCATGCATCAATTGTTCAGTTTGTTCGTGTGACTGCCAATGCTGCAAAAGCAGGAGTTGCTTCAACTCAAGTTCCTGCATGTACCGGTGTTGCAAATGACATGGCTGATAATGCGTGTTCTTCCCAACTTATCACTAAGTTAAATGCTGATGGTTTCACTACCGCTGCCGCTGGTGCGTCTCAGACAAATTCAGCAATCACAACAGTCGAGAATACAAAAATTAATATTCAGACTGATATCAATGGTGATGGAGATACAGCAGATGCTGGTGAGAGCACTACAGTAGCTTTCTAAATAGATAGATTTATCTAGAAAAAAACCACCCATAAGGGTGGTTTTTTTTGGAATGAATTTATCCTATAAATGGGTTATTCGAAGGGGTTTCAGGTTCTTTGGTTTCTTGATCTGAAGAAGAATCTAGAGCCTCGGTTTCAGCATCGCCACTAGATGCAAAAGGGTTGTCTTGTCCAGAGAAAGGATTGTCTTCTACTTCATTGTCATTTTCCGAGGACATAACATTTGAGATAGGGAGAATTTTATCCAGATGCGCTAACTCCAGAACAGCCATGACTTGAGAAGATACGTTGACCACCGAGAATTTTTTGCCAGTTCTTTGAGTCAATTGCATAGCTTCAACTAACACTGCAACCCCAGATGAATCAATGTATTCAACCTTTGAAAGATCGATATTAATGTCTTGATTCTTTTCAACAATTGAAAGCATCATTTCTCGTGCTTTTGAACTGTTGTCTAGATCTACCTCACCGGATAAGATGAGCGTTTGTATGGAGTCAATTTCTTCGATTTCAAACATAGCGAAATTATAGCCTCTAAGTGAGTTCGATGTCCATTGTTAGATGATTGGTATAATTTTTCAAATCACAAAGAACAAACTCATAGCGCGAAGATATCTCATTGATAAAGTTCAAGCCCAAACCTCCAGGTGAGACATCTGTGATTTTTTTTCTGGGTTTAAGTTTACCAAGGTCCATTGGGTGACCTTGATCATATATATCAACCGTCAATTTGAATTTATCCAGAGTTAGTTTGATTTTTATAGGATTATCTGAATTTCCATCATAACCATATCGAATAATATTTTGGCAAGCCTCGTCAATTGCAAGGACAATCTTTTCTTGAAACGAATAGTCAACAGAGCTTTTTAAATGTTCTCTTACAAATTCTCTGATTTTCTTTAGGTTGACCGATTTAGCCTTAACGGTAATCTCATTCATAGTTTCTTAATAACAATGAAAGTTCTGTCGTCATCTGCAGGTGTGTTGCCACAAAATTTTGCCAACTCTTTTTGAATCACCATGGAAAGTGCCTGACATCCTGTATGAATATTCTCTATGATCAGCTGTTGGAATTTCTCATCACCAAATTGTTCACCCGCTGAATTTTTTGCTTCTGGGATACCATCTGAGCTGACAATAATAGCATCACCAGAATTCAGAATTGCCTTATTAAGCATTGGGAAGGTAGTATTAGCTAATACACCAAGTGGCGGCGATTTTGGGTTGAGTGAGAATATTTTATTGGATGATTTTTGGTAATACAAAATTGGACCTTGTCCTGCTGAGTAAAACTCAGTTAAGAAACTCTCATTATCTAAAACACCAAGGAAAAGGGTGACAAATCGACCATTGATGGTGTCTTGATTGAGCTGATTGTTCACTTCAAAGAGTACCTGGTCAATGGAATTTTTTAGATTAAGACTGGTTCTCAGCATAGAACGAATCATGACCGCATGAATTGCAGATGAGATGCCATGTCCTGTTGCATCTCCGAGGGCAAAATATAATTTGTTGTCAATCTTAAAAAAATCAAATGTATCACCACCTGAATCGTCTGCAGGAATACTCCATCCATCGACTTCAATGTTCTCAATGGACGGAAACTCTTTAGGCCAAGTGGCAGCCTGGACCTCACTTGCGAGTTTTAATTCAGTCAATGAAGACACTAAAGTTTTCTCATTAACATAGTATTTGTAGACCGATTGAACAGGAAAAAGAATTAATAGAGCTGTTGCAATATAGATTGGATCATAGAGAATGCCATAGAACTTAAATAGAGTTAGACCCAGGACAAGATTAAGAACAAGTAACACAATCGAACTCGCAAAAGCATAAGTGGGTTTTAACTTCAAGACTGCAAAAAATGAAATGAGAAGGAATAGCAATAAAATCACCCTTTCGAAACCAAGCACCCAACCGGGTCGATCAATGTAACTGCCTTGAAAGATTTGCTCCAATGCCTGAACATGCGCCTCAAACCCCGCAGAACCACTTTTAAGTGGAGTAGTGATTAAATCTTTTAGTCCATATGCAGAACTACCGACGATGACAATTGCTCCATTTAGATCCTTAAAATCACCGACATTAGAAAGCAAATCATTAGCAGAAATGGTTTTTATTTTTTGGTCAGAAAAAAATAACCTTAGAACTGCATTGGAATCAGTTTTAACTTCAATGTCGCCGACTCTAATATCCTCAATACCGTCGGGGTCTGATTTAATCAAGTATGTTCCTGCGCCTTGGAGCACTCTGAGAATCTCCAGCTGGAGTGAAGGAAATGTTTGATAACCATCTTCACCATTAATCGACATAAAAAGTGGAATTTGTCTAATCACACCATCGATCTCAGGAAGGGTATTAATTCCTCCTATCCCTTCAGAGGCTTTTTGGAATTCTTCCAAAGGAGTAAGACTAGAAGGGTAGAAGAACAATTCTTTAATATTGAAATCTCCGACAGTTGCCAGGGAATATTTTTTCATTGGTTGTTTTAATTCACCTCGGTGAAGTGTTGAATAACTGATGACTATGGGAGCCTTCTCAATAGACTCTTTGAAAACTTCATCTTTTCCCATTCTGTCAGGTTCAGACAGAATAATGTCCAGTGCGATAACAGAGGGCTGGTGTGAATTAATCTTAGTGATTAGGTTAGCGAGTATATCTCTCGGCCATGGCCATTGACCTTGATTTTTCAGACTTGATTCATCAATATCTACAACATAAATTGGAAATTCAGATGACTCCCTTGGAAAGATTTGTTGATAGCTATCAAAAGCAATTAACTGCAGTTTTTCTATAAAAGTTGGTTTAAAAAGAGTTATGAAAATAGCAAATAAAGAGACAGCAATAAAAATATACAACTGTTTTAAAGTGATGCTTTGATTGCTATTAGTAGACGAAGACATTCTCTAAAAGATTATATTATGAAGATGAAAAATGATTGCCGCAATAATAATTGAGGGGCCAAACGGAATCGCAAAGTCTTTTGAATGAGTCTTTTTTGACAAGACTACATACATTAATATTCCTAACAAAGAAGATATTAATAATATAAATGGAACTGCCATCCATCCGAAAGTTGCACCTATTGCAGAAAAGAGCTTTGCATCTCCCATCCCCATTCCATCCTTACCCTTAACAGCTCTATAAATGAAGGCGGGAATTGATAATATCAAATAGCCAACTACAGCACCTAAGATCGCATCAGATGGGTTAACTAAACCATAGTCAAAAACACTTAATAGCAATACAATCCATAAAATACTTAAGGTTGTTGAATCTAGAAGTAATTTATGCTCCATATCAATTGCTATGATTGGATAAGCCGATAAGAGCATGACAATTAAAATGATCGATTCACTATTGATTCCCATTAGGAAATAAATCAATACTGGTATGACGGCATAAAAAATTTCAACTATCGGATAGCGTATCGATATTTCTTGGCTGCAATGGTGACATTTCCCTTGAGATAAAAAA
>Ga0181570_10003554_pt1 | contig 11775 bp, 7 predicted proteins | sample 101ome_18_FD_148667 | JGI IMG/M metagenome (GOLD analysis project Ga0181570, IMG submission 148667) | Coastal salt marsh microbial communities from the Groves Creek Marsh, Skidaway Island, Georgia - 101406AT metaG (spades assembly) | ecosystem: Environmental > Aquatic > Marine > Intertidal zone...
TAGAGAATTCAATAAGGTATAAAGATACGTAATGAACATATTAAAATATCTAGTAAGTAGTACAATAAGTGTGCGTCGCGAAGGATCGTCGTCTCGGACTCGACACTTCCTCAGTCGACGACGGACGGACGGACGGCGGACGACGGACGACGGACGACGGACGGGGGACTGTCGCGAAGACGGCTACGACGGCTAGGGAAGGTTTGCATCGCGCGCGGCGGTGGCGTCTTTTAGAGCGAAGGAAAGCCGGCGGCGCACGACCATCGAGCATCGCGTCTAAAGGCGCGTCTGGGGCGGCGGCGCGAAAAACGCGCTGGCGGTGCGTGCGAGAGAAGTCGAGCGTGAGGGCGACCGACGGTGCGGCGACGAGAGAGACGATTGGAATAGACAAAGCGGAGAAGCGTCTCGGGATTGGTAAAGATGCCGCAAAATGAGCACATCGAGCTCTTCCAGAAGCGATACGGTAAGAGGTTGGATGCGGAGGAAAAGGCGAGAAAGAAGGAGGCGCGCGAGCCGCACAAGCGGTCGCAGGTGGCGAAGAAGTTGATCGGCTTGAAGGCGAAGCTGTACGCGAAGAAGCGACACAAGGAGAAGGTTGAGATGAAGAAGACGATTAATTCTCACAGTGAGAGGAACAACAAGCACAAGGTGGAGGAAGAAGCGGCGCCGGGAGCCATCCCGGCGTATTTGCTCGATCGCGAGCAGACGTCTCGAGCCAAAGTGTTGTCCAACACAATCAAGCAAAAGAGAAAGGAAAAGGCTGGGAAATGGGAGGTTCCGCTGCCCAAGGTGAGGCCCGTAGCGGAGGACGAGATGTTCAAGGTGATGCGATCCGGGAAGCGGATGAAGAAGAGTTGGAAGCGGATGATTACCAAGGCGACGTTTGTCGGTCCGGGATTTACGCGCAAGCCGCCAAAGTACGAGCGTTTCATTCGCCCGAGCGGTTTACGCTTTACCAAGGCGCACATCACGCACCCAGAACTCAAGGCGACGTTTCAACTCGAAATTCTCGGAGTGAAGAAGAATCCAAACGGTCCAATGTATTCTTCTCTGGGTGTTCTCACCAAGGGTACCATCATCGAGGTCAACGTCAGCGAGCTCGGATTGGTGACCCCCGGCGGCAAGGTTGTTTGGGGTAAGTACGCCCAGGTGACTAACAACCCAGAGAACGACGGGTGCGTCAACGGCGTTTTACTCGTCTGAGTATCGCATCGCGTTCCGGCACCCAACACTAGCTTCTTCTGTACACACACATTTACACGTTTCACACTTGTAGTAGCAACGAAAACGCGACTTGAAAGTTTTCACTCTAAAGTCGAAAGCGTCACTAACCGTCGCGCGTCGTCGATCGTCGGTCCGTCGCGAGCATGGATTCACCCCCGCCCCGGGGCGTGGGCCCACCCGCGGTGTCGAGAACAAACTTTGAGGATTACGAGCTCGATTCCGACGACGATTTAGACGAGGATTACGTCCTCGGCAATCTCGACGCGAGCGACTATGACGATGATTCCGAAGTTGATGATGAAGACGACGACGACGAGGACGAAAACGATAGGTCGAGGCAACGCGTCGAACGGGAAGAGATGGAAGACACAGACTCTGACGTATCGCTGGAGGATGAAGACTTTAGCGCGCTCATAGACGAAGTGATGATGGCGGATGAGGATTCGAGAGGAATTTCAAATTTTAACGAGGCGACAGCCGGAACCTCGTCGACGCCACAAAGACGAGGCACGACGCGGTCTGGGACCGCCGCGGGGAGGGATTTGAGTTCGATTGATGCGTATGGGATGTCGAGAATGTTGTTGGGGACGCCGACGAGAGGTAGAGGCGGGAGAACGAGGCGGGGGGCGGTGCCGCCGTCGCTTTTCGACGAGACGTCTCGAGGAAGCGCGGGAGGCGCGGGATGGATACCGAGCGCTCTAAATTCACCGGCGACGCGAGCGGCGGGGGCGGCGATGGACATGTTGTTGTATGATATAGATGATGAAGATTTAGCAGCCGCGGATGCGATCGCTCGGCGCACGCGGGCGCACGTATCCTTGGCGGATAGAGCGTTGGATGAACTAGAAATGCCGACGGATGAAGCGTTGGAAGAGGCTGAGTTTGAATTCTTGGATGAAGAGAACGAGTATGCAAACTTTTTGTCGGCGTTGAACATCTTAGAACAGCCGAACGCGCTCGCAGAGTTGGAAGCTGGTGTCGGCGGCGGTGTCGATGCCGATGCGGATGACGACGACGACGACAACGACGACGATTACGCCGAGGAGGATCCAAAAGCGGCAGAACTTGAACTTAGAGTTAGGGAAGAACGCAGAGCCGCGGCGCGAGCGGGCGCGGCGAGCGTTCCGCAGTCTGTGCTGCGGCGTTCAGAGAGATTAGGGGATGGTGAAACGGTAGAGGAGCATCCCGCACAGGCGCGCATTCGGGTGAGAAAATTGTGGCAGACGGCGCACGAGGCGTTCACGCCGGGACAGTTTACCCGTTTGCATCAGCAAATCTATCAGCACTCGCAACTGTTACTGCAATCGTACGCCGTTGTGGCTACGAGAGAGGACTCAGTCGCGCTGACGAGGACGCTGTTCGTGCTCATATCAAACCTTCAAACCGCCGGCTCGATGACATTTCACCGCAAACAGCTGGCGAGGCACGAGCCGCACGATGCTTCCATATTCAAGCCGACCCCTACGGTTGCTTCTTGGTATCACGCACCTCGAGAAAAAGTGTACACATTTCTACAGTGCGAACCACTCAAGGCTTCTGTGGACTTTGTGACGGATATCAACGCGCTCGGATTCATAGACGGCCCAGAGCTGTGGCGCAAACCGACACTCTTGCACGAATTCACCAAGCGCAAGGTGGGAGGCGCCGGGGCGCAACAGCTGAAAGAATGGCCGAATTCCAAGTCTCACGTACGCATGGATTCGCTCTTCCGAGACACGGAAAGATCGATCGAGGACGTTTTGAATGAGTATTCAAACGCAAAACAAGCAAAGGTGGCGGAGACAAAGGATGACCGATGGAAGCCCATACCTTGGCAAGTGTTCGACGTCGCGAAGAGGTACATTGGACGGATTCTTCCCGATCCATCCATTCTCATCGGTGCGGGACCGTATCCAACGCACAAGAGTCCAAAGTTTTTGGGCACCGATGACTCTCTGCTGGCGTACGGTTTACGCATTCACGGGAACGATTACGAAACCATTCAACGCACTCTGTTGGTCGCGCACACTATTGACGATATTCGGTGTCGAGTACGCAACTGTCTCAACGATAAGAAACGTCACGAAGTTAACGCGGTGAAAGAGGCGTACGAATACGGTATGCGACCGCTGGATGAGAATGAAATTGCCGTCATTCAGCGCACATTCTCAGAACATCGCGCAGACATCGACATCGAAACGTACCTGCCGAAAGTGTGGAAAGATGTGTGCGAACGACTTTCCCATCGTCAGCCAAAGTCTACGTATCGAGTTTGGCGTCGACAGATTCGCATCGGAGAGCACATGTCGATGCACGACGCCCTCTTGCTCCCGCGGCTATCCATGCGGAGAAAGAGATACGTGCGCAGAGGACGACCGGTAGGTCGACCTCGCAAGCGCCCGCTCGCCGAATCCAACGCACAAGGCACTCACACCGAGCGACAAGTGGATGCAGACGGCGTCGTCCGAGAACATGTCGACGATTCCGACTCGGAAGACCGAGCCGCGTACGAGCGAGACGAGCTCAGCGATTCCGATTCCGACGACGAACGTCGCCCCCGAACCGCGCGCCAAACTCAAAGACCTACCGGAACGAACACCACCGCGGCGAATACCACCGCAGGAAAGCGTCTCCCCGCCCTCGCGTCTTGGACCGACGCTCAAGACCACGCCCTCGTTTCCGCTGCGGCGTTCGCCGAACCATTCGAGTCTCTCCTCGCTCCCGGCGCCCCGTGCGCCGGTCGGTCCCTCGACGCCCTCATCATCCGCTACAACCAGCTCAAAGCCGCGCGTGGGCGCGTCATCGGCAACCCATCCGTCGGTTTTCCGTGACAATCGCATCGGTTCCATCGCGGGTGCGCCGATTTTCATTCATTTCGCGTCGTTGGATGGTAAACCAAACCAAACCGAACCGAACCGCCAGTTGTAAAACAAAACAGACCCGCGTGTGACGTGGCTCGATGCACCGAACCGAGTTTGAAATTTTCAAAAAAACAAAGAGCGTCCCCCGATTTTACGAGTCATGACTCGTCGTTTGTGTTGGCGGCGGTCGCACAGCCGATGACGAATGTTGGCGTCGTCGTCGGTCGAACGAACGGCGCGGACGACAGAAGACGACGCCGGAAGACGCGACGAAGCGCTCTTCGTGCGCGAGGTTTGTGTTCACATCATCATCATCAGTATGTTCTCCATGACGACGACGACGCGCGCGACGGTGCCGGTCAAGGCGACCAAGGCTCGCGTGGCGGCTGCTCGCGGACGCGGTGCGAGAATGGCGACGGTTCGCGCGGCTAAACCGGCGCCGTTCGAGGACGAGAGCGTGGAAACGCTCGACCCGGAGATGTACGGCATCCTGAAGAAGGAAAAAGAGCGCCAGCGATTGGGTTTGGAGCTCATCGCGAGCGAAAACTTCACCTCCAAGGCTGTGATGGAGGTGAACGGGTCCTGCCTGACGAACAAGTACTCTGAAGGTTTGCCGGGTCAGCGTTACTACGGTGGTAACGAATTCATCGATGAGACGGAACGATTGTGCCAGTCTCGCGCGCTTTCTGCGTACCGATTGGACTCGAACGAGTGGGGCGTGAACGTGCAAGCGCTCTCGGGTTCTCCGGCAAACTTTGCCGTGTACACGGCCCTCTTGCAACCGCACGAGCGCATCATGGGTCTCGATTTGCCGCACGGTGGTCACTTGACGCACGGTTTCTACACGCCGAAGAAGAAGATTTCTGCGACGTCTGTGTACTTTGAGTCCATGCCGTACCGTTTGAACGAGGCTACGGGTTTGGTTGACTACGACAAGCTCGAGGAGAACGCCATGCTCTTCCGACCGAAGCTCATCATCGCCGGCGCCTCTGCGTACGCGCGCAACTATGATTACAAGCGCATGCGCGAGATTTGCGACAAGGTTGGCGCGTACTTGATGTCCGACATGGCTCACATCTCTGGTCTCGTCGCGGCCAAGCTCGCTGACAACCCGTTTGAGTACTCTGACATTGTCACCACGACGACGCACAAGTCTCTTCGCGGTCCGCGCGGCGGCATGATCTTCTACAAGAAGGAACACGAGGCTGCCATCAACTCTGCCGTTTTCCCGGGTCTTCAAGGTGGTCCACACAACCACACCATCGGTGCGTTGGCTGTCGCGCTCAAGCAAGCGCAAACTCCGGAGTTTGTCAAGTACCAAGAGCAAGTCATCAAGAACTGCGCCGCCATGGCGAACCGCTTGATTGAGCACGGATACAGCCTCGTCTCTGGCGGTACCGACAACCACTTGATCTTGTGCGACTTGCGACCGAAGGGTGTCGACGGCGCCCGCGTCGAAAAGATTCTCGACATGTCTCACATCACCTTGAACAAGAACTCTGTTCCGGGTGACACCTCTGCCCTCGTTCCGGGTGGCATTCGCATCGGTAGCCCGGCGATGACCACTCGCGGCATGACGGAGGAAGATTTCGTGCGCGTCGCTGATCTTATTGACAAGGGTGTCAATATTGCGATCGACATCAAGAAGAAGACGGAAGGTGGCAAGTTGAAGGACTTCAAGGCTTACTTAGAACAAAATGACATCCCGGAAATCACGGCGCTCCGCGCCGAAGTCGAGGCTTTCGCCAACGAATTCCACATGCCGGGTGGTGTTCTTTAAGCACTCAGGCAAACGTCACCTGCACGAGTTACTACTACACTTTATAATATTTACCCAAGCCTACGTTAGCAAAGTCGAAATCTCTATCATAACTAAAAATCGAAATCCAAGGGGAGCGTCGCGATGTCTCCCGCGTTTGGCGCGACGCTCGCGAGCGTCAGCGAGCCAAAACTTTCACGATGAAGCTCAACGACGGTACACCCGAAGAAGGCAAACATGCGCTTCACCTGATGAAACTTACCCTCCTTGAGCTCTAAACGCGCCTCGAGCGGGGACAATATCTCGCAAACCGCCGGTCGACACGCTTTCGACTCCCCCTCGAGCGTGAGCGTCCCGCTCGCAAACACCTCAACCGCCTCTGCTGGAATTTCTCGATCCGTCTTCACCCGGTACCACTTCCCCACATCCTTTTTCGGCGACGTCAACGCGTGATTCAACCGTCCATCGTCCGTGAACAGCAATAACCCGGTGGTATCCTTATCCAATCGCCCCACCGATTCCACCGTCGGCTTTCTCGCGCGCCAACGCTCTGGCAACAACTCGTACACGTTCGCCCCTTCCCTCTCGTCGTGCGAGCACACCAAACCACCCGGTTTGTGCATGACGACCAACAACCCATCGGGGTGATCCAAAGCTTCCCCATCCACCGCTATTTCGCTCGCCTTGGCCTTTTCGGACGTCGTCGTCACTCGCGTCGCCTCGGCCTCCTCTCCCGGCGGCCGTCGCGTCACGACGCGTCTCTTCAAAAACCCCCGGGCGTCCCCTCGCGCGCAGTACCCCAACCGCGATAACAGCCCATCCACGCGTTCGAGCTTTTCCTTTGCCTTTCCCTTTCCCTTCCCCGTCGTCGTCGTCGTCGTCGTTCCGCCCGCGCGCGTCACCCACGTCCGCGTTCCTTCCTCGGTGTCCTCTGCCCCGCTCAACCGTCTTCCTCCCGTCGGTCCTCCTCTCGGCCGTCCTCGCCGTCGTCGTCGTCGTCCTCCCGTCGACGTCCGCGTCGATTCCACATCGACGACGCGCGCTCGCACCGACGCCATCGCCGTCGTCGTCGTCGTCGTCGAGAGTGACCGAACGACCGACACACCGACGCGGCTTTGTGGCGACGCGCCCGACGCGGTGTCACACCCCGACGCGACGACGAAGACGCGGATGCGGACGACGACGACGACGACGACGGCGGCGAAGGCGACGGAAGCGTAGTCTGAATACTCCGAGAGCGCACCCGCGGGTCGCTCGGGCGGCGTCGAAGCGAGCGAAGGAAGGAACCGACAGACATGGGTATTCAGGGGTATAACAAATTCCTGCAGTCTGCGTACCGCGATGCGTTCGTGTACGGCCGACACCAGCCGCGACGGTACGATCACGTGTACATTGACGTGAATAATCTCCTGCACGTGGCGGCGCATCACTCGAAATCGGAGCGGACGTTTTTTAAAAAGCTCTTCGCGTTGTTGGATAGCAGGTTGGCGAGGACAAACCCGAGACACACGGTGACGTTGGCGTTGGATGGACCGGCGCCGATGTCGAAGACGATATCGCAGAGGAGACGGAGGATACGGTTGAGTGCGGGGGCGGCGACGCCGCTGAGCGCGGACATGAGCAAACTGTTGAAGATTGGAATAACGCCGGGGAGTCAGCTGGCGTTGAAGATTGACAGGGCGCTCGAGTATTACGTGGCGAGGCGAATGTTGAGGCGAGGACAAGACGCGTTGTTGTACGAGATTTCGAGCATGCGCGTCGCTGGTGAAGGGGAAATTAAATTGGTCAAGTCGATTCAGCAGAGATTGGCTAATTCGAGGTTTAATGGACACTCGCATTGCATCGTGACGGAGGATAGCGACGCGCTCTTGTTGGCCATGACGCTCTTTGGGCAAGGGAAAGGAGCTGGGTGCGCGTCCAACCCGGAGTTTCAAGTCTTTGTTCTCAGTGGAAATGCGGTTTTTAGTGCGAGATTGTTCGATGCGCTCTTGTTGTCGTCGCTTCCACGGGGTGCGTCGCTCGACAGCGCTCGCAGAGATTTCATCGGCTTGTCGGCGATGATGGGGAACGACTACATCTTTGGTAGTAAACTCGGAGTGAAGAATAGCTGGCGGGCGTATTTGGAGTTGCGGGGAACGTATCACTTTAGAGACACTTCCCTCTTTCTAATGCCTCCGGATCGGGAGCCCGATGGGCGAAAGAAGAAGGACGTGCCCGCGAACGTCAAGCGACCAAAGTCTGGCGTGAATTGGCACTTTTTGAAGCAACTCGCAAGGAAGCTCATCGATCCAAAGTTTGACAAGCTCAAGGTGCGAGGGGTCTCGCGTTTGGACGCTAAACAAAAAGTCAAACAGGTGTATGAATATATGTACGGTGTGGAGTGGATGATGGAGATGTATTTTGACGGCGAATGCTCAGATTTTAGTTACTTTTCATTCACCATGGGACCGGAAAACTTAGATTTGTTGCTCCTCCCAGAAAAGTACGCGATAGACTGCGATCCATTCAGGGATCAAAAACGCGCAGAGGCGAGCTTCTACAACAGAAGACCAATCACGCCACTGGCGTACTCGCTCGCGGTGATACCTCGCGGCGGACGGGCGATGCTGTCGGAGAATGTGCGACCTCTCGTGGATCCGGGTTCTCCCATTAAGTCGCTCTTTGTGCACGACTACTGCGTGCAGTGTATACAGCACCGCATGCACGTGTCTCCGATGGAACACGCCATGCAGAACGCAACGCTTCTGCAGCATCGTGATCCCGGGTACAACGAGCTCATCGCGACGAATGCTCAATTTTCGCAATTTTCAAGGTACGTCGACGACGAAGGTTGCATCATTCATCCGTCGACTGGCGATTACATGTCCTTGGAAGAGATGAGAGAGGAACTCAAAACGTTGAATCGCGCACATCTGACGCACCTCGCCACGGCGGAGCAACACTCACCAGATATTTATCCGCTGTGTTTACCCACGCTCGAGGCGACGGTGGCGAGACGAAGCGCCGACAGCGAGCTCACAGACGATGAGGAGGTGCTGCGCACCCTCGCCACGCCAATCTTGCTCTGGCGCAGTGATAAATTCGATCCGAGCGACCTCGATCGACGCGACTTCGCCAGCGAAAACGAGACAAAAGACTGGCAGTCGACGAACGTGCCCGAAGGTTTCAAAAAACTCGATTTGCCAGACATGCTTGAATTGCGCAAGTACGACGGCGACGTCGCCGACGTCATAAAGCGCTGGGGCCGGGGTAACGAATTCTTTGCCGAGTTCGATCGAGTCAATAAGGAGTCTCCACAGGTTCAAGAGCTGAGCGAATTCGACAAGCGTCTCAGGCGGTTGCGTCGCGCGCGCAAGTCCTCTGATGGCTTCGCCAACAGGCAGCCGCAGCAGACAAAGCCGCAGACGCAAACGCAGACGCAAACGCGAGCCAAGCAAACCTCTGTCAAGGTGAAGCCAAACGATGCGAAAAAGCCGCCGACATCCACGCCCACGAAGGCGCAAAGCAAGGAACGCGCAGCTTCAAACGACAAAACTCGAAACCCGCCACCGAACGGAACCAAGTCGGGGGCAAACATAAACGTCGCGGCGAAAAAGCCGAGGCGCAAGCCAAAGCGCGGCGACGAAACCCGCTCGTCGGCGCTCGTCTCTCGTCATCGCGGTGGCATCGTCGTCTCCCCTTCCCTCTTCCGCCTGTGTGCCCGTGTATTTTGATTGTGATAACGATGATTTCATTTTCTTGTGTACAAACGTCGCCCATCCGCGCATCCATCCATCCATCCGCGTCCTTTCATCCTTTGGTTGAAAAAGCGTCGTCGAGCAGCGAACACACGAAATCAATCAAATCAATCCACACCTCACACTGCGCCACCGCGCGCACGTCCAGCTCGTCCACGTCGTCACTCTCGCGCGCGATGACGCGAAACGAAGACGACGATATCGGCGGTAAACGCCCTCGCGGTGACGTCGATGACGAAGAACCCGACGGGAAGCGACGACCGGTTTTGGATGAATCATTCTTTGATGCCGGGTACGTCCCGAGCGGCGGCGACGCGTTTAAACGCGACGGTGAGGCGTTGCTCGCCGAAGCGGAAACCCGAGCCGGGTTCACGATGGCGACGACGACGCGCGCGAGCGGCGAACCGGGCTCGTCGGGAGACGCCGAAGCGATGGCTGGCGGGGAACTCACGGCGAAGCACGCGCGACGACTGGCGTTGGCGTTTGAGCGCGCGTACGCGGAAAACGTAAAGGCGCGCGCGAAATACGCCAACTCGCCGGAAAAGTTTTTGGAGAGCGAAATTGAGTTAGATGCCGAGGTGAAACGGTTGGGCTCGCTCGCGGCGGCGCCAGAGTTGTACCCAGAGTTGGTAAAGTTGAACGTGACGCCGTCGCTCGTGGCGGTGCTCGGACACGAAAACGAAGACGTAGTGGCGGATGCGTTGGAAGTTTTGCGAGAACTCACGGATGGTGACGCGGTGGAGAGCGACGAGGAGAGTGGGAGAGCTTTGGCGAACGCGCTGCGGGAAAATGGGGCATACGTGGCGCTGTATGCGGCGTTGGTACGCTTTGAGGATGAGAGCGGGAAGCTCAAGGCGACGACGAGCGACGCGTCCAACGCCGTCTCCGCCGTGCTCGGAATTGTTGAGAATTTAGGTGAGATTGTGGGTACTAGATTTGATGGAGACGACGGAGAGGCTAGAAACGAAGCGCTCGAGGCTTTCTGCGACGAGACCGATCTCTTGAGTTGGTTGTTGAAAAGAGTGGAAAAGAAGAGAGTGGTGGATCAAAACAAGTTGTACGCGTCTGAAATCCTCGCAATCGTATTGCAGAGCAGCGCCAAGTGCCGCCGGAAGTGCGTCGAGATGAATGGGTTAGAGTCTTTGCTCCAGGCGGTGTCGGCGTATAAGAAGAAGGAACCTGAAGACGACGGAGAGAGGGAGCTCGTTGAAAACTTGTTTGATTCCATTTGCGCCGTCGTCATGGTTGAGGAGAACAAGGCGCAATTCGTAAACTTGGAAGGCATCGAACTCATGCTCATCTTGCTCAGTTCTGGCGGTAAAAAACCGTCCAACGAGGGTAAAAAATCATCCACGGCGCACTTCGTCGCCGTTCCCGCCCTAAAGTGCTTGGACTACGTTCTCAGTGGGAACAAGACGGCGTGTGAACGCTTTGTCGACGCCCTCGGTCTCAAGTCGTTATTCTCCATGTTTATGGGCCGCAACGCAAAGACTCTGCGCAAAGCCCTGGGCAACGAAGCCGTGTTAGAGCAAGAGATCCGCGCCGCATCCGTCGTGTGCTCCCTCTTCAAAAACATTGAAAACGTCGACAGAAGAGACCGTCTCTGCGCCAAGTTTGTCGAGCAAGACTTTGCCAAGTGCGACCGTCTCGTCGAGCTCTGGGTTGAATTCGCCAAGCGCGTCAGCGTCGAACAAGCTCGTCTCGAAGACGACGCCGACACCGGAATCGAGCTCACAGAGGAGGAAGAATACCTTCAAAAGCTCGACGCCGGTCTCGCCACCTTGGAACACCTCTCCCTCGTCTTCGCGCATCTCTGGGCCACCGAACACGGTCCAATCGCGCGTCGGCTCTACCTCGACGCCAGCCAAAATTCCATCGAGCTCGTCCACGTCAGAGACATTCTCCGTCAACACGCCCACCACGTCGGCGACGGCGCCGGGGATTCCCGTCGCGCCGCCACCGTCGCCGCCGTTCTCGACGTCCTCCCTTACGCCCCGGGCGAGCGTCAGGATTATTAGTTAGTAGCACCATGCGCCATGCGTTCCGTCACGACGACGACGACGACGCATAAAATAATACACTCTGTTTACACATACACACCCCACCTTCCCACGGCTCCTCACATCATCATTCCACCCGCTGCTCTTTTCACCCTTTCGAAACGACCGACCGAAACGACCGATCGAAACGAAACGACCGATCGAAACGACCGATC
>Ga0181570_10003556_pt1 | contig 11772 bp, 17 predicted proteins | sample 101ome_18_FD_148667 | JGI IMG/M metagenome (GOLD analysis project Ga0181570, IMG submission 148667) | Coastal salt marsh microbial communities from the Groves Creek Marsh, Skidaway Island, Georgia - 101406AT metaG (spades assembly) | ecosystem: Environmental > Aquatic > Marine > Intertidal zone...
ATGAAACAACGCCGTCTTCGTCCACTATGGAACGTGAAATCATCGATCCGTTCCAACGGTAACCGCTAGCAGGCCAATAAGGTATCTTCTGCCCTTCGATTGTAATTACGTCGTCGTCGTTCTTTATGGGCTCGTCGGCCACAGGCGTTTCGTGCGCGACGGATTCTGCTTCTTCACTGTGACCCAACTGTATTGGGTACATACACTTATCCGCCATAGGACACTTTTCTCTACACCCTAAGTGCTTATCCATTTCTATACATGAGGTTGGCCCAACTGCCCACTCATCAATCTTGGATTGCGTTTCTGTTTCAGAATAGTTCGCATGACCTTTACTCCAGTCATGGATTATCTGCTCACCATTCTTACAATGTTTGATTACACCGATTGCTCTATGCCAATGAGGTTCTGATACATTACCTTGCGTATCTCTAAACTCTCTTATTGCCGAACAATGCTCAGCGATTATATTCGCGTCTGATTCTGGATAGTCCCCCAACGCTGCTGCAAATGGGTTAACGACTTTCTCTTTCCGCACCGCACTTGGCATTGGCTTTACATTATTGTCTGAAATGTAATTTTCTAATCTAGATATGACAACGTCTATAGGGTATTGAATACCTTTCTTAATTAACTTAACTGGTACAGCTACTTCTTTCTTACGGTTGTGTGTACCAACTGGTCGTAGAATTCTTGCGCTATCCATGTCAACTGCACGGTCAGCTTTAATTTTTAAGTGCGTTGTAATGTCACGTTTAAGTGATGAAAGTTTTAACCACGTATCTTTATCTATATCGTGGTTGATCGAAAAGTAGCAATGAAACCCACCACCAGAGGACGTGATAGTAGGTGTCATTCTCAGTGCGTTAGCTAATTTAATTACATCGTCTAGTGCTTCTTTACGAGTTTTGTATTTGCCGTCTTCGTCGCCTACATCAAAGTCATCGAACAAGCTACGGCAAGCTACGACGTTTTCTTGTGTACGAATACGTTTCTTATTGTTCTTGTTTTTGTCCTCGTACCAGTCGCCGAATGAATTTACTGCGAAGTAAACAGTTTCACCCTGCGCATCAAATTGATTTGCTGCTACTGCTGCTTCTTGTGCTGTAGCATATTTACGGTATTTAAACCAAACACCTTTACCATCTGGTAGTGGTGTGGCAAGGGCTAATATCTTATTGCCTTGCTCTGGTGTTACTAATTCTAAAAAGTCTTGTGTCCCCATATATCACCTAAAAGTTTCCCCCATACTTAGAAAAATAAGGGGGATTGCTCCCCCTTAAGATACGAAATTAATCGTCGAAGTCTAAGTTATCTAAAGCTGCGTCGACGTCATCAAAGTCCTCGACTTTCTTAGCTTCTTTCTTAGGTTCCGCTTTTTTAGGTGCTTCTACTTTTACTTCTTCTACAACTTCAACCTTAGCAGGTGCAGAGTCCGCTACTGCTTCAGTAGACATATTAGGACTATCTGTTACACCAGTTATTTGGTTGATTATCTCTGCTTCACTATTAAGTGCGTCTTCAATCTGAGCAAGTTGTGTTTCGTTAACAAACTCAACCGCCTTAAATGTAAGAGCAGGATGCGCCACGTTATGGTCAAAAGAAATCTTAGTAATAACATGGTGAGGTAGCACTCCACGTTTAGAGAGTTCCAAACCATATTGTCCTAGGACTTTTAGTGATGCTGCGGGGACGCGCAGTAACATGGGGTCATTTAATTGACCAGCGGGCGCAATACAGATACGCATAGAATCGCCACATGCTTTACCCTTACCGCCGTTATCGGTGATACGAGAACCCCATTGGTTATGAGGGCATGTTGCACAGTTCTTAGATTGAGGTGCCTCTGCATCTGATGCAGGACTTGAACCGTTGTTTGAGTAACAAGTTGGTTTTGCTACTGAACCTTCTTCAAAACCTTTGTCGTAATAGACTTTAGATTTGTTAGGGTTGGCAGCTAAGATGACTACTTGTAGTGAACCTGCAGGATCATCTTCACCTTCTTTAGTTACAAGTTTACGGACGTCTCCACGTTGAATGTGGAACACCTTACCTTTGATTGAAACAACTGGAAAACCACCTACTTGTACAGCGGCAGCAAACAAATTGTTATTACCAGTTTTACCCTGCAAGTGGGCGGGTAGGTTAGACCCTTGGATAGCTATTAAATCGCTCATATTATTTCCTCTAATTTACAGACTGTAATTACTTACGTCTGAAGTTGACTACTTGTGTTTCTGACCAATTTACCCCTGGAGGTAAATCATCATGGACGCTTCTATACTGTTCTACAGCTGTTTTATTCACACGACGTTCAAGCATCTCCCATGCTTCTTTATCTTTGATGTAGTCGAAAAGTTCTTCCCAATCTCCTACAGTCGCAGATGTACGTGTGGTTCGATATGCAGTGCCAATACCTTTGGTAGATACGTTGTCTATACCACGGTCGTTAAACCGCTTTAGAAACTCCACCTCGATTTTGTCTTGCTTATCTTTATCTCCTGCATCATCCATCGCATAGTCAGCTTTACGCTTAGCTCGGCGGTCACGCAGGTGAATAAACAACTTCAGTAAAGAAACATCATCCAGTTCCTTTATCTTCATCGACGTTCTCCTTTTTATTATTTAACCACTCTAAAATATCAGCCTCGTCCCACCTTAAGACTTTCTGTGAAACCCTAATCGGCGGTGGAAAGCTGCCCTCTCGTAAACGTAAGGCATGCAAAGCAGCCTTCGTAATACCTAGTTTTTCCGAAACTTGTTCGGGACTTAATAATATCATTTACCTTCACCTATTTACAAGAATATTCAATTATAAACATCTGTATACAGATGTCAAGCACAAATTTTCTCGCGAGTCGCCTTGACCTCATCGAGTAATGCACCCTGCATCTTCTGTTTATTCCTTAGTCGGTTGTATATGCGTTTCTCAACGCTAGTGCCTTCCAAGAGGATGATGAAGTTATTCATTTTCTGCCCAGGTCTGTTGATACGACCGTTGGCTTGTTCAAAAACTTCGTTGGAAGTCACACAAGAATACCAGACGATTGTGCTTGCAGCGGTCAAAGTTAATCCATGTGACATTGCCGCAGGTTGTGCTACTAAAACTTTTGGGTCTTTAGTCTTTTGGAACGCACCGAAGATACGATCTCGCTCTGCTTTCTTAACTCCACCGTGAATGACTTCTACAGTAAAGTGTTGGCTCAGTTCGTCCGCTACCATGTTTACAGAAGATACAAACGGCACGAACACAATCACTTTGCCTTCCGCCGCGTTGACTATATCTATTGTTTCTTGAATACGAGGGTGCGACGGTATTGTTTTCTCTGTACCGTCATCTGCATACACTACTCCGCAACCAATCTGTACGAGCTTCTGCATCTTGACTGCTTCGTTGACTGCGGTTACTTCTCCGTTATCTGCTTGTGTACGTAACCTATTAACCATTTCTTTGTATGCTTTGTCTTGCTCTTTGGTTAGACCTACTTGTCTTGTTTCATACATAAGAGGTGGCAAGTCGACACACTCGTCACGAGTAAATCTAATTGCAGGTTGCATAGCGTTATGCACAACATCTGTTGCTTCTTTCTTTGGTATCCATGTGAATTGAGATAACTGTTTCATGACTTGCTGTTTAAACCTATTGAAGTAAGGTGGTACAGCATCTGGTACAAGAAGGCGACATTGCGCCCAAGCATCGGTAGGTGCGTTAGGTGTGGGAGTTCCCGTCATACCCCAACAACCACGGATTCGTGAATGTCGGTTTATAACTTTATTGAGAGCTTTCCACTTGTCAGTTGTAGCGTTTCTGGCACATTGAGCAATCTCGTCGACCATAACCAAATCAATATCTGGTCTGTTCTTAAGTTCTTCTTCAATTATTTGTATGCCGTCGTGGTTGATGATGTAGACATCTACGTCTTCGTTTAAAAGTTTTAGACGCTTAGCCCTAGTTCCATGCAGAACAGCGTAAGTAAGATGTGGGAAATGGTTAAACAGTTCATCTGCCCAAGTTCTTTCTAGTGTGGATAACGGGGAGACAATTAGGCAACGGTTCTTTATACCTTCGCCTCGTAGGTAGTCATACGCCCAGAGCGACGCCAAAGACTTACCAGTTCCTAATTCACTTAGATTAAAGCTTCTCTCGTGCATTGTAAGAAATGCAGCAGCTTCACGTTGTGCGTCGAACGGCGCGAACCGCCCAGGCCATTTGTAATAAAACTTGATCGGCGACGGAGCGTTGTACCCCATATTCCGAAGTATCTTTGTTTCGTAGTATCTATGTGGCACTGCGACATACTCAACGCCTTTAACGCTAAAAAGTTTAGCTGTTGGTATGACGTTTAAGATTGCATCTGTATGTCTTGTTTTAAGTATTAGTGCTTTCTTCTTTTCCCAAACTATCATTAGTAATCTCGATTAATTTATCTAAATATTGTTGTGCTTTGTATAAGTCCTCTAACCCATTCTTTTTCTTATAACGACTTATATACTTGACAATATTGCCTTCTAAATAACCAAGATTGTTTGCGACTATGAAATCCCAAGGCTGAATCTTGGTCTGGTAGTGACTACCGCCTATCTGCCTATCATTTGCTGACATTATTTTTTCTTTCTGCTCCCATACATTTCAGGGTTCTTCTTTCTCCACCCTCTGTTTGTCTTCTTACTAACGACACGAGTATTAGACTTTTTAGTGCTACCACCTTTTGCAAGTGGACGCTTGTGGTCTACGTCTTTGCCGTCTCCCTTTTTGGCACGACCGTCTGCTATTGCTTGACGTCTTGCCTTGTTTTGTGCGACTCGTGCTTTTTGCACATCAGGACGTTTGTTATACGCCGCTTTCGTCTTTAAAGCTTTTGCTGAAGTCTTTGGCATCAAATACCTCCTTAACTAAACTAACATCATCTACGACCAATGCTATACCGTTAGCCCTATTTATCCATTCTAGTTCACGGTCTTGATTAGGCGTTGTATTCTTGATTTTACCTGGCGCTTTAACTTCAAACGCTAAGAAAAATCCTTTGTAGCATACCAGTATGTCAGGGCATCCAACGCGTCCCATACCATTAGATACTGGCATGTAGTACCACGCATCGATACTCTTTAGATATTCTTTAATTTTATTCTTTACTTTTCCCTCTGGTGTCATCGCCATGGTTATACCCCACAGTATTCACATAAGGACTTACCCACGGGACACCAGTTCTTGCATAGGCCTGATGGTTTAGGTATCCATTTGTCATCTTCAAACGAATATTCGAGGCGTTCTAGTCTTGGGAAAAACTCGTTCCATATATCTGACACTTGGTCTTTGGTAAATGACTCTTTGTCAAACTTACCTTCTTTTAACCAAATGAACCCAGTAACAACTTTCTCAATCCACGGATAGTGAGCAAACGCTAACGCTGCAAACAGCTTTAACTGGTCAGAGTCAGGTCTACGCTTGCCCGTCTTCCAGTCTAATAGATATGCTTTTTCAGAACCGACGACGCCGATATCGATGATACCTCTACACCATACGTCTTTGGCGAACCACTTAGTAGGTTTGAAACTGTTATTGATCGCCATCTTTTCTTCGATGACTTTCTTGCCTTCATACGACAATATCTTTTCTACATACTTTTGGTATTGTTTTAGTTCTTCTGGTAATGCTTTCTTGCCCTTGGCAAATTCTTCGAGTGCTTTGTGTACTCTATTACCCCAAATAGTTGCTTCTGTTTGCTTCTCGTGTGCTTGCTTTGTTACTCGTGTTAGTTGATACCTTTTAGGGCATGTTTCATACGCGTTCAGAGCAGAGTAACTCCATGCCCTAGTGAATCTCATTCTTGCCTTCCTCCCAATCCTTGGTTTCGCTACTTATATAATATGTCTGCTCGGTGAAGTAGTTCACTAAACTTACAGCGCTGTAATCTTCCAGTTCGTAAATCCAGTTGTACGCAATCTCTTTAGCAGTGTCTTCGTCTACTAATTCGCCCGCAGTCATGTTCTCGTCGTCGACGAAGACGGCCCATGTATCATGTCGTCCCGACCCGTCGAAATACTTTTTCTCTGTACTCATGTTACTCATTTTACTTCGCATCTCCGTATGTATCAGCAATATCTCCCTCAGACCATGTCTTTAATTCTTTCCACCAATCTGGGGGTGTCCGCATTACGCTCTGCACCAAATCAAGAGTATCTTGAGCATCATCTTCTGGCACTACATAGACTAATTCGTCGTGTACCATCAGAGCAGGTATGAGTCGTGTCATCTGTTGAATCTTTAAAGCGTTATCAGATATTACACAGCGTGCTAGATGTTGAACGATGTTCTCGTCTATCTTCCCTGCGTATATTCTAGACTTATTACGCCCATCACCATACACAAACTCTTGTCTACCCGTATCTTCATTCATCTCTGTTCTTAGATTAGGATACCTTATTATTCCCTTTGGTGTTTGTAAACCTTCACTTGTCGGATAAACCATTCCCCATGGGTCAACGGAATCGCTAGTAGCACCGCGGATAATAGTAGGTAGAGCGGCATGGCATGTACGCCAACCTTGTGTGATTTCGTAGTAAGAATCTCTCCACTTATTCACAATGTCTTCGGACTCGTCTTCTGTAATGTCGACACCGCCCATCAACTTTGCAACTTTCTGGAAAGTCTTATAACCCGCACCGAAACCTAGACCTAGGTGTGCGACTTTTCCTACTTGTCTTTGTTCTTTTGTTACCTCACCTGTAGGCACATCATATAACTTACTGGCGAAGTCCTTATACAGATCAGCGTTTTCTGGGTCGGCTGCGAACATCTCCATACTAGACGGGACTTTCCACAAGAAGTGGTTAACCCTTAATTCAATACCTGATAAGTCTGCTACTACAACTTTGTAACCTTTTGGGGCAATCAAAGATTTACGCAGGGCATCTGACGGTCGCGGGTTATACGGATTGATACGAGGTAAGTTCTGTGGGTTGTATCCCCAACCAGACCACCTACCAGTGGTGTCTGCCCCGTAATACTTTAAAGGTATAGGGACTTTCTTCTGTGGGTGAGCATCTGTTGCATCAAGAAACGCTTGGATTCTGGTTTGCAGTATCGTCGACTTGGCGTCTAACCTGGCAGCTGCAGCTGTCGCGACGAGCGGATTTGAATGCTCTTGTAGTTCTAAGAAACCTTCATCAGTCTTTGCCAAAGCAGGAATGTCTTTACCAGTTGTTGGCGATACCTTCATAGGAACCTCAACATTTACAGACTGTAAAAAATTCTTAAACTTTGCCGCAGATGACAGCAGTTTCAAAATTGCTTCTACATTCTCATCGTCGTTAAGTGTCGGATCATTGACACCCATAGTCTTCGACGCGTCGAGAAGTAACTGTCGTTTCCTTATGCTTTCTTCTACTAATGTATTTTCTAGTAGGTCTACGTCACAATCGAATTGAGGTTCTACCAACATACGGATAGTCATGTCGATTAGTTTTACTTCGTCACGCTTAGTCTGTGGTATGAGTCGTCGCAAGAGTTCAGCACATTGGTCTACATCAGCTTTGTTGTAAACGCCCATTGCTTCGATTTCTTCTGGAGTAAAATCTTTTAGATGCCTGCCTTTGGTTTGCATCAGTGCAGACTGGTCTTTCTCTCCGATTTTGTAGTGAGCGACTAACTTTGCAAGAGAACCCCCAACATCTTTTGCATGTATGGGTCTTGCCATTGATAGGGTGCAACCCCAAAGTGCAGGTTTGATGTTCAGTCGCCACGATAAAATCATAGCGTCGAACCCTGCTAGATTATGACCAACTACCCAATACTGTGACCAGTCAATCTTATTACAATAGTCTTTGACTTCTTGTTCGCCGAATAGGACTACTGTTTCTTCGTTACCAAATTTAAATGCACAACTTATTATCTCTGTGTCTGGGTGCATGCAGTAAGCAATGGGGGACATCTTTGTTAATGAATGCCCCACATCCCAGAACGTTTCTAAATCAACAACGCATATCTTCATGTCACATACCGTCGTTGTGGTCGTCCATCATACATTCCTGTAGACTCCACGACGCGCAAGTTATATCTGCTTGAGTTCTTGCCCAGTCAATAACAATCTTTGTGCATTCGCATGGGATTGATGCTTGCATGCAAATTCGTTTCCAGTCTTGTTCATTGACGAACATATCTTTTTCTAGTTGAAGAAATGCCATGTTGATGCCTCCGCGTCTGATTCTAAAAATACTTTAAGCTCTTTCATAGCGGGACTTCGTCGCATCTTCGCCAGTGCTTTGCTTTCTATCTGTCTAACTCGTTCTCGTGTTATACCTAACTTGCTTCCGATTTCTTCTAGTGTGTGAGGCACAGCACCTGCTAAACCAAAACGCATAGCGATAACCATCTTCTCGCGTTGGTTTAATAATCTTTGTAATAATTCTCTTTGCATTTTCTTATCCATTTTTATCTCCTATTTAGAAAAGGTGGGGCTGTCTGCACCCCTGCCCCGTGGGTTATCTAATGAGTCCGTGCGCCCATGAATAAATGACGCACGACGAGTAGCAGACTTACTCGATGGGTTACATATCTAACAAGATTGCTAGAATAATAATTCCTACTGCACCTAGTATAGAAAAGAACGCGACCTTTGCAGGTTCAACGTAGTCCTTCTCAGATTTATAATACTCAACTGGTAACGGTTGCGGGTTACTGACTTTACTACTTATCTTCTTCGCAACTTTTTTCTTCGCTACCTTTTTCTTTGTCTTCTTATTGTACTCACGCACTGGTGTGTTCAGTGCCTTTTGTACAGACCAACCTTGGTTAATTCGGTTTAAAACCAACCCAGGTCTTAGTCCTTTCTTGCGTGCTTTTGCGGCAATACTTTTACTATGTGGGGTCATTACATTCTCCTCATTAAGTTAGTTTGTGAGTAACTCCTATTGCAGTTAACTCGTCTACGTCGATACCGATAGAATCAAACTCTTCCTTCTTCTTAGCAGAGTCGGTTTTGCGTTTCTCTTCTTTCATGTGGTATCTATCTATATACTCTTGTGGAACATACAACTCGAATGTCGGTAGTTCCTTGAGCATAGAATTCAATGAGGCATGTCTTTCCATGAACGTTCTAAGTTTACCTCTTATGTCCCGAAACTTATCTTGAACAGCTTGCTTTGCATCTCTTATTTTGATGTTCTCGGCAACAAGTTCTTTATATCTATCTGGCAATTCAGATAAACTGTAAGTCAGATACTGTTCGATAAAAGTATTGTCCCATCTCAAGTCGTGACCAATGTCAGTCTTGGGTGGTTGTATATAGGACGAGTAATGAAAACTCATGCTTTCCCGTTTTGTTGGGTCTTCGTCTTGAAAGATAACATTAAAGTATAGGTTATCTTTGTTTAACCAACTCTCTGGAATTACAGACTGTAAATGTTTGTGTTCTCCCCACGCTAGTTCATCAACTTTGTTCAAAATTCTTTTGTAAATCGGATGATCGGATTCTAAAGTTTTCACTAAGTCCATATCATGAAAAGCACCGCAAGAGCTTAATTCGTTCTCTGCCATTGCATTTAGTTTTCCGATTACATCTTCACACAGCGCGTTTGTTTTTCTAACGTATGCCATTGTTGTTCTCCTTAGTTTATTGTATATAAAATTTCAATCTTTTGGTGAGTTCTTATCTTGGTAACAAGTTCATCACGTAAATGTCGGTCTTTAACATCACCATTCAACATATATTTGTCTTGCAACTCTCGTCTTTCGGATGCCGTAAACCCACGAGGTAGTGGTATGTTGTTAACGTAATAAGACACCATGTCATCGTCGTTAAGTTCTTTATCGGCGTAACAACCTTTTTCTACATACTGCATAAAGTTCCTAACTTCGTAGTCGTCCCAACCATCTGTGTAACCTGACTCTGGGTTACCTCTGTTCATCTTGTGACAAGCACAGACATAACTGATTAACTCGTTCCACATTTCATCTCGCACTTGGTTTCTTGGTATAGAGTCACTGCTTAGTTTATCTACGCCAATGCCATACAACTCCGCTAGTCGTTTGACGAAGTATGAAGTGTCATAACCTGCACGGGTTACACCAGTTTCAATACCTTCACAGATAATGTTTTCCATCTTCTTAGACCACTTGCTTGGGTCTAAAGTTATCTTGATTTCACTTGTTGCTTTGTTCTTAGCGAAGTCATACGCCGCGAACACTTTGTTATCTATTGCCATTTTTTTCTCCTATAAATTACAGTCTGTAAAACTGATTAGTAATAATTGTAGTAAGTCTCTGCATTCTTAATTACTTGCTCACCACTAAAGTTAATTGTTTCTAGTCGTTCCTTAACGAATAACTGGTTAAGGTATTTGTGACTTCTCTGGTAAGTAACACCTCGTTCAGCAATACGCCAGATATTCTCAGGCACCCTGCGTTCAAACTTCCTCTTATCCCAATCACTAAGACCATCTGGTGTTTCCGTAAGTGCTGTCATAATTTCTGACACATCTAGGTCACGCCACTCTTGTTTAAACTCAAACTTCTTAAGTCCTAAACCACTTAACCCTTTCCAGTTCTCGTCGCTCACTCGTTGTATTTTGTAGTAAGCGGCACAAGCGGCACGAAGTTCCGTCGCTTTCTCTGCCATCTCAGACGCAAACTTTCGGTCTGGGGTCGACACTTGCAAACTACCAGTAGCAATGGGTGGGACTTTCGGTCTTGCCCAATACATACTCGGGTACCTGATATGGTCACCAGTGAAGTTCTTAATATCTTCCCTGCTTGTTGTTTTCTTATCAGGCGATCGCGTGTCTTTGCTTTGTTGGTATAAAGGTGCGGCGATGCCTTGTTCGTAGTCAATGGCAAACATGGTCATACCTGACTCGTTCAACCATGTCTTCTTAACTTCTTGTGTGCATTCCGCGTCTTCATAGACAGTAGGCATGTCTTTATCTATTGACGCCACTAACTGCACGCCAAACTGTTCATAGTATTTACGGTAGTCTGGGTCTGGGTGACCGATTACCATAATCTCACCAGTAATAAACTGAACAAAGTGACCATAGGTTCGGTAGTGAACCTTGTAGTGGTCAAACTTAATTTTCTCTTGGTGATTACCTGCGTAAAAATCAATTTGTTTCATTTTTTATCCTCATTATTATCTTTCTCTGCCATCTGAAAGAATTCATATAAAGTCCACAAGAACACTCCTGCGAACAACAACTCAAAGAAGTCTGGCATCACTTCTCCTCTGGTTTATAGACAAGCACATCACCGAACGGGAATTCTTCCTTGCCAGTCGTCAACCAAACTGTTGGCACCTTTGACGGTTCGAGTTCAAACTGGTCACCCCAACCATCTGTGAAGTAGATTAAGCAATCCACATCAAACGGGTAATCATCTATCCAGTTAAATACTGGTTTAAATGATGTGCCTCCACCGCCCGTCATTTTTAATTTAATAGGTAAGTCATCAGGCAGATACTCTTCCGCTTTACCTATGGAATAGTCGCAATACAGCACTGTAACTTTCTCGGGAATACATGACTCCAGTATGCGATTTACATGTCCGTTGAAATGGTTAAGTTCGTGTTGAGACAAACTACCCGACGTGTCGATTGCAATTACTAACTCGCCCATTCGCGGTGTGTAGTCGAACCCTGGAAGGTAAACTCCCTGACCGATAAACCTACGGGCAGGTCGATTCCAACTGTAGTCATCTTTGACTTTTCCTTGCATGTAGCGTTCTAGTTTCTCGTGCCACGGTGTTTCAACATTGACCATTTCGTCGATGAGTCGTTCGAT
>Ga0181570_10003564_pt1 | contig 11751 bp, 13 predicted proteins | sample 101ome_18_FD_148667 | JGI IMG/M metagenome (GOLD analysis project Ga0181570, IMG submission 148667) | Coastal salt marsh microbial communities from the Groves Creek Marsh, Skidaway Island, Georgia - 101406AT metaG (spades assembly) | ecosystem: Environmental > Aquatic > Marine > Intertidal zone...
TCGATCTGTTCACGAAGCTCATCAGGCATTTTTTCTCGATTCGCTTTGTATTCAGCGTACATGTCGTCGCGAAATGTTTTTCCTGACGCATCGAATACGACAACCATCCGCTCAGCACCTGTGGAATCTGCCAGCTTGTTAAGCATTGAGATCACACCACGTATCGCGCCGACGGGTTGGCCAGTGCTGGTTGTCAGTGGTGGCAATGCATGGAAGGCACGGTATAGGTAAGAAGACCCATCGACTAAAACCAAAGGTGCAGGCATTCAAGCTCCTGAGAGTGTTGCTTTTGTATCTGTCGATGCATAATACCGCGCTTGGACAGGACGCGGCGATGAGTGTTTACACAGAATTGAGCCTGCAAGAAATGCAGGATTTCACCAAACAGTTCGATTTTGGTGAATTGACAAGCTTTCAGGGAGTGGAAGCTGGTGTTGAAAACACCACGTATTTTGTTTCGTTTGAGCAGGCAGACACCGTTCTTCAAATTTTTGAAGAACAGGGATTCGATGAAATTCCATTTTTCATCGAGCTCAATCGACGCCTTTCAGAGGATCAGGTTCCAGTAGCAACACCGATTGCCAATCGAGACGGCGATCGACTATTCACAATCAAAGGAAAGCCCGCTGCTTTATTCCAACGCATTCAAGGGTCAACACTTTCGCCAATCTCAGTCGATGCATGCATGCAAATGGGTGAAGCACTCGGAAAAATGCATGCCGCGACTCAAACATATCAAGATTTAAAACGCGAAAATCACCGCTGGAATACCTGGTGGGAAGGTAATGTTGATCGAGTCATTGACTTGGTTCCAGAGGATCATCAAACCACTTTGAGAGACCAAGTCGTTCGCTCAAAAGAATTTGTTGAAACCGCAGTGTCGCTTCCCAATGGCATTATTCATGGTGACTTGTTCTGTGATAACGCGTTATTCCATGACGGAAAATTGGCTGGAATCATCGATTTCTACAACGCGTGTGATGGCTGCTTACTATTTGATCTAGCTGTGACAATCAATGATTGGTGCTCGTCACCAACAGGACGCCTTGATGCGAACAAAACGATAGCAATGGTCAGTGGTTACAATGCATTCAGAACGCTCACAATTGAAGAAATTACCCAGTGGCCACAGGCTGTAGAGACAGCCGCATTACGATTCTGGATGCTTCGCTTAGTGGCTTTGGCTCGCAAACGTGAGGGCGGACCGCAAGCACCTCCACATGTAAAAGATCCTAATGACTTCTTAGACATTTTGGTTGCTCGACGCGCAGATCCTCAATGCGATCTCATATCAGACTAGAACCTGTGACTCGGCTTTGGCATTTGGCCTGGCCTTTGATCATCGCCAATATCGCCACACCACTTTTGGGACTCGCAGATGCCGCAATTGCAGGGCATCTTGACCAAGCGTACTATCTCGCAGCCGTTACTGTCGGTGCCGAGTTACTGGTTATCTTTTTTGGCACATTTTCTTTTTTGCGCATGGGTACAACGGGGCTTGTCGCACAAGCCGTTGGATCGAATAACCAAGCCCATTCTTTCCGAATCGTTGCCAATGCTGTTTTACTCGCTTTAGCCATCGGTTGCCTGCTTTTACTCGTCGGGGCGCAAGCGATTGATCCGCTGTTGGGGTTCGCAAAGCCCACTCTAGAAATGACCGGGCCGCTCCGAGAATATTTAGAAGTCCGACTATGGGGGGCGCCTGCAAACTTAATGCTGATCGCGCTGACAGGCTGGTTCATTGGGCAAGGGCTCACCCGCATTGCTCTTTATCTTTCTGTTGGCATCAATATCCTCAATATTGTGTGTAACTACTTGCTCGCTATAGAGCTGCAATTGAATAGCTATGGAATTGCTCTTGGCACGGTCATCTCTGAATACGCAGGAGTCGTGATTGCAGGAGCTGTGCTTTGGAGAAAATTTAGGCTAAGTCAAGTTGTCATTGATTCGATTCAGGCATCTGGGCTCTGGGTACAGCTAGTCAAAATCAATACACCTCTGATGCTTCGTACCATCTTGCTTCACAGTGTTTTTGTCACATTATCCATATTCGCAGCTCGACTCGGCGTAACAGAAGCCGCGGCAATTGGTTTGATTTTGGTTCTGCTTGCAACGGCTGCCTATGCACTGGACGGGTTTGCTTATGCTTCAGAGATCGAAGCAGGCCAAGCCTTTGGGGAACGACAATTTGAACGATTCGCAGATAGCCTGAGGGCTGGGGCCGTCCTTTCCATCGCCTCAACAGCGGTCATCGTTTTATTCGCTAATGTATTCCACAGCCAACTCTTTCATGCACTGACAGATTTCCAGGATGTAGTGACCGAAGCCAATTCATTAATGACTTGGTTCACATGGATTCTCTTTGCGCTTTGCGGATCCTACTGGCTGGATGGAGTATTTATCGGGCTAACAAAAACGCTCGATATGTGCCTCACCATGTGCTTTGCCAACGTATTCGGATGGTTCGGAAGTCTTTGGTTGATTGGGACAGATTCGCTCGATCAGTTGATGGCTGCATTTCTGATTTTTTCGATTATTCGGACCATCTCATTAGGATCCCGCTTACCGGCAATCATTGAGGAAATTAGGAGTCTTTCGTTCCTGACGCATCCAAAATCCTGACAGGCTTCACATCTTCATCAAATACTGGATCTGTGTAATTAACACGCGTGACCAATTCTGATTGCTCAGGCGCCTCAAGCGCAATAACGTCCTGGTGGCCGCATGAAACACACTCGCGACGCATCAGTTTTTCGCTGTCGTCTTCCCAAGCCCTGACTTTGTCCTGTGCTCCACACTGCTGGCAAACAGCACCAGCGATAAAACGTTTAATTGGCATGATTGACTCCAAGGCTCTTTCAGAAATAGTGTGGGGCTTTCAGTGCATCACAAGGATGATTATGACTATTCGCGAATATGATAACCAACACCCAGAAATCGATGAATCTGCATGGGTCGATCCGTCTGCAGTCGTCGCTGGAAAAGTTTTTTTAGGACCTGACGTCTCGGTCTGGCCTCAAGCGGTCATTCGCGGCGATGTGAATTCCATCACAATTGGCGCACAAACGAATGTTCAGGATGGCGCTGTCTTGCACTGTACTCATGATGGCCCTTACACGCCAGGTGGAAAGTCGCTTCAAATTGGGGAGCGAGTGACAATTGGACACCAAGCCTGTTTACACGGCTGCACCATTGGAAATGAAGTGCTCGTTGGAATTGGAGCCGCCGTGCTCGATGGCGCGATCGTTGAAGATCAAGTGATGATTGGCGCGGGTAGTTTAGTACCACCAGGGAAAACGCTCGAGTCCGGCCACCTCTACGTCGGCTCACCTGTCAAAATGGCGAGGCCCTTAAAGGATAGCGAAAAAGAGTTTCTTAAATACTCAGCAACGCACTACACCAAGCTCGCCAATAAGCATAGCGAGGTAACGGGCTAGCTCGAGGCCCGTTCAACTTTTTTCGCTTTCTCGATAACTTGGGCTGCTAGGTCACTCTTGTATTGCGCAAGTCGATCGCGAAGTGAGTGGTCCGCAGTCGCTACGATTTGAGCCGCTAAGAGACCTGCATTGTATGCACCATTAATCGCAACAGTCGCAACAGGAACACCCTTCGGCATCTGAACGATAGACAATAGACTGTCTTCACCATTCAAGCAGGTTGCGACAACAGGTACCCCAATCACTGGCAACTCGGTCGCAGCAGCAATCATTCCCGGTAGATGGGCAGCACCGCCGGCGCCCGCAATGATCACGTCAAGACCGCGATCACGTGCCGATTTTGCATAGTCCATTAAACGATCTGGGGTGCGATGCGCTGAGACGACCGTCGCCTCAACGCCAACACCTAGCGATTTCAGTGCATCAACCGCACCTTCCATGACAGGCCAATCTGAATCTGACCCCATGATTACGCCAACTTTCACCGTCATTGCGGCGTATCTCCTCGAATAATCAGGTTGTTTCGAACCAATTCGAATCGTTGAATTAATTCATCGTGGTTTTTACCAATTAAGGTTAAGTGTCCCATCTTTCGGCCTGGACGACACTCATCCTTTCCGTACAGATGAATGTGTGCATCAGGGATCTGCGACAACTCATCCAACCCCTCAATGACCGGCGATCCAACAAAACCTGGCTCTCCAACCAAATTCGCAGTCAATGCAACACCGCGGAGCTCTGTTGCCCCAAGAGGTAAGTCCAAACACGCGCGCAACTGATTTTCAAACTGACTAGTGACGCACGCTTCGATGCTGTGGTGCCCAGAATTATGGGCACGTGGCGCGACTTCATTGACTAATAAATCGCCATCATCCGTCACAAAGAGTTCGACCCCGAAAAGACCATGAGTATCAAAAGACTCTACTGTTTGTTTAGCAAGCTCTTGTGCTTGTCGCCTCAAAACATCACTGACTCTCGCGGGGGCAACTAGGTAATCGAGCAGATTCAATGTTGGATCGACAACCATTTCAACCGGATCGTAAGCAACCATCTCACCTGACGCTCTACGCGCCACCATAACCGCTAACTCTGTTCCACCAGAAACAAATTTTTCGAGAAAGCTTGTTGTTTTCAGGCGTTTATCCCAGTCAGCAGCAGACCGAATGACCTGTACCCCACGGCCGTCATAACCGCCCATATGAGCCTTTTGCACACACGGCAAACCGAATGCTTCGACCACAGCAAAATCCGGATTATCGCCAATATCTATAAAGTCAGCCGTAGGGATCCCACTGGCTTGATAATGACGCTTTTGTTCAAACTTATTCTGGATCAAACGAATCGTCGCTGGCGCGGGAACCATTTGAACACCTTGATCAGCAAGGGTCATCAAGATATCAGCGCCCACATTTTCAAGATCAAAGGTCACGATGTCTGACTGTTCGCATAATGTTTTCAGCGCAGCCGGATCATGCAGCGCACCCTGAATTTGACCATATGCCACCTGACCAGCAGGCGAATTATGCATCGGATCCAACACAGTCATCTGAACATGATGCGCATTACAAGCAGGTGCTAGCATCCGAGCAAGCTGTCCGCCGCCAACCACACCAAGACGAGCTAATGGAAGAGATTTAGACATGAGCGTCTCTCAAAAGGTCAACAGTATATCAAAATGCCCTGGCATCAGGGGCGCGGCCAAAATCAACAAGCTGGTCAAAGGGGTCGGGATAGATCCCGGTCCACAATTCAAACTGGCGCGCTGCTTGGGCCAACAGCATACCCAGACCGTCAGCCCGTTGATCTGTCAGTGAACGGCACATTTTCAAGAATGGAGTCTCATCGACTCCATAGACGAGGTCATAGCATGCGCCATCTGCGTTGACGATTCGATCGGTCAATTCGACCCCCGTACTACCAGACAATCCTGCTGATATTCCATTAATCACTAAATCGAACGGCTCGCCCTGTGAATCCAGTTCAGAAAGCGCTATCCCGCGAACGTCTTGGTCATAACGACTCACCAAGCGCTCCAATTTATCAACCGACCGATTGGCAATCACAATCTCCGTCGGGTTTTTGGCAACAAGCGGCCCGAGACAACCTGCAACTGCGCCCCCTGCGCCCAAGATTAATATGCGCCGGCCTGTCGGAGACCACCCAAGCCGCTCTAAATCGTCCAGCAATCCGAGGCCATCGGTATTGTGCCCATAAAGCCCGCCATCAAGCGGCATCAAAGTGTTACACGCACCCGCAAGCAATGCCTCATCCGAGAGTGAACTTGCCATTTGAAACGCTGCCCACTTATGGGGAACCGTAATACTCAGGCCATTGCCGCCGTCTGCAAAAAATCGGCTAACTTCGGCTTCGAAATCTCTCTCTTTTACTTGGACTTTGTTATAGGTGACATCAAGAGACAGCTGTTCCCCAAAGCGTCGGTGAATTTCCGGGGACTTTGAATGTCCGATTGGATCACCGAAAACTGCGAACTGATATGTCATAACCACTCTCTGGGTTTTAAGTATTCAAATAGCTTCGCTTCGTCGGTATGGCTCTCTGGAACGTAGCCATATTCCCAACGCGCCAATGGTGGCATCGACATCAGAATCGATTCTGTTCGGCCCCCGCTTTGCAAGCCAAAAAGTGTTCCTCGGTCATATACCAAGTTGAATTCAACATAGCGGCCGCGTCGATAGAGCTGGAACTCTCTCTCGCGCATTCCATAGGTCGTCTCTTTGCGACGACTTACAATTGGCACATAAGCGGGGACGAAGGCATTTCCAACGGCTTGCATAAAGGCAAAACTTTGATCGAAGCCCAGCTCATTAAAGTCATCAAAAAACAGTCCGCCGACACCACGCGTTTCATCACGATGCGGCAGATAAAAATATGTATCACACGCTTTTTTATATTTTGGATAGTAATCCGCGCCAAATGGATCGATCGCATCTTTAGCGACTTGGTGAAAATGAACACAGTCCTCGTCGATCGGATAGAACGGCGTTAGGTCAAATCCGCCGCCAAACCACCACACGGGATCTTCACCATCCTTTTCAGCCACAAAAAATCGCACGTTGGCATGCGATGTCGGGACATATGGATTTTCTGGATGTATCACGAGACTCACACCCATTGCCTGCCATGATCGCCCGGCAAGCTCTGGACGAGCCGCTGTTGCTGATGGAGGCAACGTGGACCCCATCACATGGCTGAAACCAACACCTGCCTTCTCAAACACAGCGCCATCAGCCATCACGCGGGAACGACCGCCACCACCCTCTTCACGATTCCATTGGTCTTGCTGAAACGTCGCTTGGCCATCTTCCGCCTCTAACGCGTTACAAATCGTATCTTGGAGCTCAAGTAAATAGGACTTCACGGCGTGAAAATCTGTCATTTCATCAATCCCTAATGATTATTCCTGTTTGCATATCTCTGATGGTACTTGGTTTTCGATAGCCCTGTGTACGACCGCGCGCAACATAATCGACTGAGTCACCCAGCTGATTCATGACTTGCCATCGTGATTGACACGCAGGACGACCTGATCGGTTCGCGGATGTCGAAACCAATGGGCCAACTACATCGATCAATCGAACAAGACTTGGCATTGTGACGCGACGCACAGCCATTGAATCACGACCACCCGTCAAAATTTTCGGACAATCAGCGTTCACCGGAATGATCCAAGTTGACGGTCTACCCGTTTCGTCTCGAGCAACTTCCAACACCGGACATGCAAACCAATGCGACAATTCGTCAAAAGTACTTACCAACGTAATCAACCCTTTAGCACGATCACGTTGCTTCACCCTCAAAATGCGCTCAATCGCATGCTCGTTTGAAACCAAACAACTCAGCCCCCAAACGCCTTCTGTCGGTATCGCTGAGACACCACCTGACATTAATAAGCGGGCGTTTTTTATAAAATCGTTTGCAAAAATCATGTGTGATCCAATTCGACTGCTTGTGCATCATAAACACCAAATGCTCTTTGGTCTTCAACGGTCAAAATGCGAAATACTGCTGTCATTCTCGTTTGAAGCCGCACTGTCACTACACTCCCATCTCGCAAACCATGCGCACTGCCGTAGTTAATGTAGCCATATCGACACCCAGACAAGAGCCCCGACTGACCATCAACAAATTGAGGCTGATTCAATGGAATCGCTGTTTTCACCATTTTATGATTGAGCGATTTTAACGCTGCGCGATGCATGGCACTTAGTGAACTAAGGCCATTTACAGTCGTGATCAACTCGACCGTTTTGCCATCATCCAGCACGTTCACATAAACACAGTCGTCGAGGCATTGAGATTGATGTTTCACATGAAACATTCGTTCGAATGAACACCCGACTGCAGACGACACTTGGCAGAAAAGCACACACAGGAACAGTGCGGCGACACGGCGAGTTCGGTTACAATTTGACGACTTATACATAATCTTAGATCTCAGAGATACCATGGCATTACGAAAAATTCTGGAATTCCCTGATCCGCGCTTGCGGACCATCGCAAAGCCAGTCGAAATTGTTGACGACTCGATTCGGACATTGATCGATGACATGTTTGAAACCATGTATGAAGCGCAAGGTATTGGGCTCGCCGCAACTCAGATCGACGTCCACCTGAGAGTTGTCGTAATTGATTTGCAAGATGATGAGCATGAGCCACTGGTGATGATCAACCCTGAATTTGAGACGCTGACTCAACAGATCGACGAAATGCAAGAAGGCTGTCTCTCGGTACCGGGCATCTACGAGGTCGTAAAGCGACCTGAGCACATTCGTTTGAAAGCGCTGGATCGCGACGGAAATCCATACGAAATGGAAGCGACTGGACTGTTCGCGGTATGTATTCAACACGAGTGCGATCACCTCAATGGGAAGCTATTTGTTGATCATTTATCCAATCTCAAAAGGTCCCGAATCAAATCGAAGTTGACGAAGCAGAAACGGGTCGAGGCAACCTCTTAATGTTGCGAGTCCTGTTTGCCGGCACTCCAGACTTCGCGGTACCAACGCTCAAGGCGCTTATCGAAGATCCTGAGATTTCAGTAGAATATGTCTTAACTCAGCCAGACCGCCCGCGTGGTCGAGGACAAAAGCTGTCAGAGAGTGCCGTCAAACAATGTGCGATTGCGCACGGTTTAGAAGTAAGACAGCCCGAGACGTTAAAAGATCTCAACGAAGTCGAATGGATTCGAGCGCAACGTTTTGATGCCTTGGTCGTGGTGGCTTATGGACAAATTCTAAGGGCGGACGTGCTGGATAGTCCTCGCCTTGGCTGCCTCAATGTTCATGCATCCCTGCTCCCACGGTGGCGCGGCGCAGCTCCTCTACAGAGAGCAATCGAAGCAGGGGATACAGAAACCGGGGCAACCATCATGCTGATGGATGAAGGCCTCGACACAGGACCAATGCTAGCGACAACGTCAATCCAAATCGATGAATCAACAACCACAGCGCAGCTTCATGATCAGCTTGCAGGGCTCGGCGGCCCGCTGCTCGTTGAAACGTTGAAAAAGTTAAATCATGGGGAAGCGAAACCGGTAGAACAGCCCGATAAGGGAATCACCTACGCACACAAAATTTCAACAGAAGACGCCTGCATTAACTGGAACCAAGACCGTCATGTTGTGATGCGACAAATCCATGCATTTAATCCTGTTCCTGGAGCTTATACATTTGCAGAGTCGACACGCATGAAAGTTTTCTCTGTCTGTGAAGCAGATGGAGAAAAAAAAGCCCCAGGTACGCTGTGGAAAAACCAACAGCAAATACTCGTCAGCACAGGAACCGGCAATCTAGAAATTCTCGAATGCCAACTGCCTGGCGGAAAACGCCTTTCACATGGCCAAATGATCTCTCACCAAACAGCCCCGTGGAATCAGACTGTCAAGCTAACAGGGCTGCCAACGTGAAAAAATCCGTCAGAGCGCATGCTGCTGAGATCATTGATGCATTACAAAATCAGCAATCAAACCTCGATGCTTTGCTTCGTAAACACAGTAAAAATCTAAGCCCAAATGATAAAAAGCTTCTCCAATCCATTTGCTACGGTATTTGCCGTGAATGGTTCCACCTCGAAGAAATCGAATCCCAACTTCTCGACAAGCCGCTCAAAGCGAGAGACCAAATCTTAAGCGCAATTGTCCGGTGTGGTGTTTACGAACTCGGATGGATGGGAAGTAAAGAACACGCTGTCGTCTCTGAATATGTCGATGTCACGCTAACAGCAGGACGACCCTGGGCTCGAGGTCTGATCAATGCGGTTTTACGGCAATTTATTCGAAAAAAATCTGAACTCAAAATGGAGCGGCATTCTTCACAAACGCTTTGGAATCATCCTGCGTGGCTGATTGAAACCATCCAAAACAGCTGGCCAGACTATTGGGAACAGATTCTCGTTGAAAATAATGTCCACCCACCGATGACTCTTCGCGTTAATCGGAAAAAAGAGAATCGTGATACCTATATCAAAGCGCTCGCAACTCAGGGCGTGAAAGCAGAATCTGGCTCATCACCTGACTCGGTACGGCTGATTGAACCGGTGCCTGTTCAGGCATTGGACGGGTTTGCCGAAGGTGTTGTCAGTGTGCAGGATGAGTCGAGCCAATGGGCGTCTATTGTCTTAAATCCCCAAAAAAGTGAACGCATTCTCGATGCATGTGCAGCCCCTGGCGGCAAAACCTGCCATCTGCTCGAAATGGCAGACACAGACATCACAGCACTCGATGTCAGTGAACAACGGTTATCACGTATCAAAGAAAATCTAGTGCGGCTCGGGCTACGCGCTGATCTCATTGCTGCAGATGCATCCCATACTGATAGTTGGTGGGATCAGACACCATTTGACGCGATACTACTTGATCTCCCATGTTCTGCTACCGGCGTGATCCGGAGAAACCCCGATGTTCGACTGATGCGCTCAGAGGCATCACTTAAATCACTCATTGGGATGCAAACTATGATTTTGGACGCGACCTGGGAAACCTTGAAGGTCGGCGGAAGATTTTTAGTAACAACTTGTTCGATCTTGCCCCAGGAAAATCAGCAGCAGATTCGCAAGTTTCTCGACCGCCATTCCGATGCAGAATTAATTCAAATTGAGGGCGTACCAGGCATCGATACTGGATTTGGAATCCAGCATTTTCCAATCCACACCGGTGGAGATGGTTTCTTTTACGCGCTTCTGGTTAAATCAGAGCCCACCAATGGCGGGGTATCGGCTTGAAAATCATTATCCTAGGCGCAGGACAGGTTGGCGCAACGCTCGCAGAGAACCTAGCTTCTGAAGCGAATGACATCACAGTGGTGGACACAGATCGCTTTCGATTACGAGCACTACAAGACCGTCTCGACATCCGTACGATCCATGGAAACGCTTCATATCCTGACATTTTAAGGCAGGCAGGCGGTGTTGATGCCGACATGCTGATTGCAGTCACGAACTCTGACGAAATTAATATGGTTGCCTGTCAGATTAGCCATGCGTTGTTTAGAACACCAACCAAAATCGCACGCGTGAGATCACCAGCCTATGACGGGGCAGATGACGGTAAATCAAATCCTCTATTTGGCGGTAAGACAGCGTTTAACATCGACCAAATTATTCGTCCAGAGCAGCTCGTTACAGAAGCAATTTTTAGACTGATTCAGCAACCTGGGGCCCTTCAGGTCATGGATTTTGCTGGGGGATTAGTTCAACTTGTCGCCGTTCGAGCATACTCTGATGGCGCGCTTGTTGGGCGTGAACTAAAAGACCTCCGCAAAGATCTTCCAAAAGTTGATACCCGAGTTGCTGCTATTTTTCGTAAAGACAGGCCAATTATCCCCCGAGGGGACACTGTCATTGAAGCGGATGATGAAGTCTTTTTCCTTGCCGCGAGAAAGGATATCCGCGCAGTTGTTTCTGAACTCCAAAAACTCGAAAAGCCTTACCGTAGAATCCTGATTGCTGGCGGCGGAAATATCGGCGCCCGACTTGCGACATCCATCGAAAATCAATATCGCGTTAAATTAATCGAGCGCGGGCAAGTTCGCTGCAAAGAACTGTCAGAAATGCTGAATAAAACAGTTGTTTTGCAGGGAGATGCGTCCGACCAAGACCTGTTGCTTGAAGAGCGAATCGACGACGTCGATGTGTTCTGTGCGGTCACAAATAGTGACGAGGCCAATATCATGTCATCGATGCTCGCGAAAAAACTCGGCGCTCGCAAAGTCATGACGTTGATTAATAACGCCGCATATGTAGACCTTGTTCAAGGTGGTCTGGTCGATATTGCCGTAAGCCCCGAACAGGCTACAAT
>Ga0181570_10003569_pt1 | contig 11727 bp, 9 predicted proteins | sample 101ome_18_FD_148667 | JGI IMG/M metagenome (GOLD analysis project Ga0181570, IMG submission 148667) | Coastal salt marsh microbial communities from the Groves Creek Marsh, Skidaway Island, Georgia - 101406AT metaG (spades assembly) | ecosystem: Environmental > Aquatic > Marine > Intertidal zone...
GCAAAGATATAATATTTCTCTTGTGAAATTTTCTGGGCCTAGTGCAGTGACGTCAGCGTTAAGTCTATCAGATGAACCCCAATAGTCTCTCCAGTCTGACTCTTTGTATCCACGTCTTTTGTTTTTCTTGCCTTTGAGTGGTGGTTTAGTAGTTTTAAATTTGGCTAGTTTCTTGCCTATGTATTTTTGCCCAGTAGTTAGATTGGTAATGAGATAAACAAAGCCTTCATACTCGTCTGGTATTGTATCGATTGGTTTGCCTTCATAAGTCCACTGCATAGTGGTACTTATTATTTGTCTGTTTTTTCTTCTTCTTTCTTGATTTGATAAGTTTTGTGTATCTCATCCATACGCTCTTTAGCAAGATTACGAATTTCTCGTAACCATCTTCTACTAGCCGCGTGAGTGCGATGAGATTTTCTACTTTCAAATGCTTCATTTGCCTTATAGTATTCTAAATATGCCTTGGTTAATTTATCGTGTGTATCGTCTTTAATCATTCTATAACTTCAACATCATTTTCGTAGTTTGTAAAGCCATTTTCCTTTACAACTTTAAGAATAGTGTTTACTCGTCCTACTAATTCATCCTTATGTGATATCAAAAAGATGTTTTTATCACGTTCACGTGCAAACTTTTTAAGCACTCCTAAAGAACTTTCAACACCAGCAGTATCCATACCACTATCAATCAGTTCGTCAATGAATAACAAGTTGATATTCTGGTATAGGCTTTCCCAAACATCACGGAATGCAAAACTTAGTCCAAGAATTAAGCGGTTACGTTCACCTCTTGACAAGTTATCAAAATCTAAGTCTTGTCCTAGCTGAGTAATTTCTACATTTAGGTCGTTTTGGAACACAACTTGGTGAGGTAAGCCTAGTTTGTCAAGATAGTATGTTAGCCTATTGTTTAGGTATGCTAGATTTTGCTCAATAATCTTTTTGCGAATAAAACTATCTTTGTTTGTAAGCAGTTTTAACAAGAACTCTTGATGATCTTTAAGATTAGTAAGCTCATTAACTGCGGACCAGTCAATTTCTTGTATTGCTTCTTGTGTTAGTTCTTCTATCTGTGCTTCGTACGGATCAGCTTCGTCGGTCTTATTTAATACAGATTGTTTTAAATTATCTACATTGTTTCGATGTTCGTATGCTTCTTTAGCAGATTCATAAAAAGTATTAGGCTTTCCGTTTAATTCGCCAATATCTTCAATACCTTTTAATACCTCTGTTAGTTTGCTGTTTACTTCTGTTTGATAGGCAATTGAATCTTCTAATTCTTTTGCTTTTTCTTCTAAAATTTCTTGTTTTTTATCTTCGTGTAGAGCTTGTCCACAGGTATAGCACGTAGCATCTTCGAGATTTAAGACGTCTTTTTCAATCTTTTTAATACGTTTGTTAGCTTGTAATAGTGCTCCGTCTAGTGTGCTTTTTTCTTTATTAAGAGCCAAAACAGCATTATTCATCTCAGTCCAACTAGCAAGTTTTTCGTGAGACTCGAGCTCTGCTTCGATATTTAATTCTTCTAAATTTTCTAAACTTTGCTGTAGTTTGCTTAGATCTTGTTGTTTTTTAGTATTCCACGCACTTTGTTTAGTACGTAAACTACGAATAGTTTCTTCAATGTGTGCGTTTGCACTATTAATAGCATCTATCTTAAGTGTTTCCTGAGTAATGCTTTCTTTAGTAACACGTATTTGTTCTTTGAGAGCATCTGCCTTTTCTGATAGTATAGTAATTCCAAGTAATTGTTCAATAATAGCACGTTGATCGTTAGTTCTCATAGCTAAGAAAGGCTCGGAGTATGTGTTAAGTGCAACAATATGCTTAAACATATCGTGACTCATACCTAACAAGGTGTCAATTACTTTTTGTGTTTCTCTGCTATCGCCTTGCGATTCATCTTCAGTATCTTGTTCTTGATTATCGACAAAGAATTTTAAGAATGTAGGCGAACGACCTCGTTCAATTCTATATTCTACTCCATCTTTTTCAAAATCAAGAGAAACAACCATACCTTTGCTGTTAGTTTTATTAATTAAGTTGTTGCGTTTAATGTTGGTAAGTGCAACACCATACAGAGCATAACTGAGGGCGTTTATGATTGTGGTCTTGCCCGTACCATTTCTTGATCCTGCGTCATCGCCGCCTTGATCTAAGTTTTCGCCAAGTACTAGAGTTAGCTTCTCTCGTGCAAAGTCTACTGCTTGAGTCTGGTTACCCACACTCATAAAATTCTTAACTGTTAAGTCTTTTACTTTAATCATTTATAGCTCGCTGTAGATGTCTAATAACATTTTTTTGTTAAAGTTGTCGCTATCAATAGCAGTAATTTCTTTAGATACAATTTCGTCAACACTTTCAAACTTAGTAATGTCTAAATCTGTAGTGATTTCTTCAATTTGCTTTTGTGGAATAAGTGTAATTTCTCTACAACCGTGTTGCGAGATATACGTTTCTTTAATAAACTGTGCTTCTTCGTAACTAATAGGCAAGTCAATAGTAACACGCAGGTACATTTTAGGTTTAATAATATCTGCATTAGGATCTAGAAGCTGACTAAGTTTAACTGTACGATATTTAGGACAGTTCCACCAGTTAATGTACTCAGGTTCCTTGCCGTTTTCTTTGTCAAGGATCATCATACCACGTTCATCGTCCCAAGCATCTGCATAGTTGTGCGGAAATGCATTACCAATGTAGTGAATTTTACCTTGTACTTGACGTTTATGGAAGTGTCCACTAAACACATAGTCTTGATTCTTAAAATGATCGGGTTTTAGATCGCCGTGGTCTGGCATTTGAACCATTGCATTCATATAAAAGTGTGGAAGTTCAAAATGTCCAAACATATATTTGGATTTAATTTTTTCCATTTTCTTCCATTCGTCGCCTACTAGCCAAGGCACAAGTGCTACATCATCTTCTTCGTAGATTTCGTCTACAAAGGTAACACCTTCGATGTGTTTTCCGAATATAGTTGAACTTACATCACGTTTATCTTTATAATATAGGTCGTGATTGCCTACAAACATATAAAATTTGTCAAATGCTTTGCCTAGTTTTTCTAAACTGCGAATTGTTGCATCCATTGTGGTTAGATTTAGACTGTTACGATTATGGTGCCAGTCTCCGCAAAAGATTGCAGTTTCGCAACCGTGTTCTTTTGCTTGCTCGATAAACCAATCTACGAATTCCTCGCAATCGTTGTTATGTACTTTACTGTTGCCTTTTAAGCCAAAGTGTATGTCTGTAAAGACAGCCGCTTTTTTAAACAAAATAAGTTCTCCATACTAATCAGTTACTATAATAAAGTCTTTGTAAGAAAAAGTCAACCTTTATTTTGTTTCCAGCCCTTCTCGTTTCATTGCGGCTTCCCATTCACCGACCATTTGTCTAGTATGACTAGGATTCATATCGTTCATTTCTAAGATGTCGTCTCTAATATTTTGATTACGCTTTTCAATATTAATAACTCGAACAAATGAATTAGTAACTGCCGCTGTGTAATATGCAAAAGGGTTTTGGCTTTTAGATTCGTCAAATTGCAAACCAATTTGTGCAAGTTGTAGGATTGCCTGCCCTCGCATTTCATCATTGTAGGTATATCCACGGACGTTACCTCTAGTTGCATAGCGATCACACAGTTTCATCCACATTCTAGCTAACTTTTCTGTTGCTTTTCCTGCTTTTAGTTCAAAGTTTCCATTTTCCATTCCACCGACCCAATGACTTTTACCTACAAGCACTAATTCTCCATCGTCATTAAACTTATAATGTTGAAAAGGTGGAAAATTTAATTTTACTTTTGTGTCTGCTACTGTTTTAGGATTCTTTTTACGACCTGGCTCTTCAGGAATATGATCATAGGTCATTATACGGAAGATTAATTCTTCTTTTGTAATTTTTTTATAATCAATTGCGCAATCTGCTTGTTTAACACGCTCGCCAGCGGCCTTTCTTGCCGCGTAATCAGCATCACCTAATCTCTTTGCTTTATTTCTTTTTGCTTCGGCAATGGTTCTTATGTTAATTTTGTCTGTGCTATCAAGAATAATATCAAATTGATGATATTCCGGGTCGACAAAACTACAGAAACTCGACTTTGATTTGTGTATTTCTAATAACAAATCCTTATTATTTAAATAATTTATTTTTTTCATCATAACTCCAAGTTTAGATAACTATTATAATATACGCAGATAATTTTGTCAACTAAATAATGTATATAGGAGACACTTATGGCAAACGACCCACAAAGTAGCGTACAAAATTTTGTAGGTTCTGCTTTACAAGCAGGAGAATCAGCATTAAATAATGTTTCTGCAACAGTATCGCAGACAGCAACAAATTTAATATCAGACACCGGTTTTGGCAAAGCATTACGTTCCATTGGTTTATTACCTGGCGCAGTTCCTACTACGGGTACTGAATTTACAGATGCTAATTGGGGTTCAAAAACAGATTTAGACTGGAGAGTACGACTATCAGTTCCAGACACATACAAAGCTAGTCCTATGCTAAGACCTTTGTTAGAAACTGATGGTATGATATTTCCTTATACACCACAAATTATTGTTGAACACTCTGCAAATTATAATTCACTACATCCTACACATAGTAATTATCCTTTTCCTGCTTACCAGAACAGTCAAGTGAGTTCTATGACTATTATTGGTGATTTTTTGATTGAAAATGCACAAGAAGGAGCATATTGGATAGCCGCAGTACATTACTTAAGAACAATTACTAAAATGGCATACGGTGCCAGTTCAAATCAAGGGTCTCCGCCGCCTGTTGTAAGGCTTAATGGATACGGAGATTTTGTTTTTAAAAATGTTCCTGTTATAGTTACTATGTTTACAGTAGATTTACCTAGTGACGTTGATTATATACAGGTTGGGTTAGGAGAAAATGGTTCTTGGGTTCCTACTAGAAGTAACATTAATGTTACAGTTCAACCTATATACAGCAGAAAATCTATTACTGAGTTTAGTTTAGATGCTTTTGTTAACGGAACATATATCACCAGTGGAAAAGGATTTATATAATGGCAAATTATGAAAATTCATCACCGTGGGCTTCGACAAAAATTGTTAATAATCTTTATTTGGACTTATTAACAATTCGTCCAATTCCAGCTGAACCTGATGATGTTTTATATAAAGTTCAACCTCAGTACACACATCGACCAGATTTGTTGGCATATGATTTATATGGTAGCTCTAAACTTTGGTGGGTATTTACACAAAGAAATATGAATATTCTAAAAGATCCTGTTTATGATTTAGTTGCAGGAATTGAAATATTTTTACCTCAAGGCCCGGCACTATCAAGGCAACTAGGAGCATAATATATGGCAATACAAACAGATGCTCAAGGACGCCCAGTACAAACACCATCCGGAAATACTATAACAACTACTGCTTCTAATATTGCTAGTGGTGCAAGTAGCACAGCAGTTAATGCCGCTGCCGGTACTGCTGGAATTATTGTTGGTGGTGCTGGTGCACTTGCGTCTGGTGTTGTAGGTTCGGTGGTAGGAGCTACAGTTGCTCCAGTTATAGAAGCCGCTCAAAAAGTTGATCAAGTTGCGCAATTAATACAAAATCCAACACTAGGCGGAGCGTTGGCATTATTAGGACAAGGTTTTCCACCTTATGCCAATACATTAGATCAGTTTGCAAGTTACAATTATATATTTTCGTTATCTGCACTTACAAACTTTGAATTAAACTTTCCTTTAAGTTATAGAACTGTTGGCCCATTAGTACAAATTATTAAAAGCGGTGGTACAGGCGGCAAAAAGATTCCTACAATTTTTGAAACTGATGGACAACGAGAATTTTTTATTGATAATGTAAACATTGATACTTATGTTGCACCAAACTCAAGATCTCGTCATTCAAATGCAATGTCAATTAGCTTTGATGTAACAGAACCATATTCAATGGGTCAATTTTTTCATAACTTAAAGACAGCGGCTCTTGTAGCAGGACATTTAAATTATTTACAAGCACCATTTTTACTAGGTGTTGAATTTATAGGCTATGACGATGAAGGTAATGTAAGAGAACCATTTTTTGCAAAAAGATATATTCCTTTTAGATTTGTCGGTATCGATATGGCTGTTAATGAAGGCGGTGCCATATATTCGTGCCAAGCAGTTCCATACAACGAAATAGCACTATCAGATAATAACAATAGAACAAATACAGACACTGATATTAGAGGAAGATCTGTAGGAGAAGTATTAATGACTGGTGCAAACAGTTTATGTAGTGTATTAAACGAAGCATCAATACGATTACAGCAGTCTGGTCAACAATTTGCGGCCGACCAATATGTAATTAGTTTTCCACAAGGTAGTGCAATGTCAGACGCTGTAGGAAGTGTAACCACAGCAGGAAGTGTTGTTGAAGCAGGAACTACTAGACAAGCGTTGTACGAATCATTAACTGGTATTGCTGGCGGCGAAATACCTCCAGAACTTGATCAAAAATTACAAGCACTAAGCGGAGTTAGTGTACCTCAATCCGCACTAGGAGAAGCAATTAAAGCAGAAGCAAGTGATGCTACTAGATGGAATAACATTGGAAAATCTCCTATTGTAAAAAGTTTTCTCGACGGTGGAAATATGCCGTTTGCTGAACCTGTCTTTGTAGAAACAGAAAACGTCTCAGGCCAATTCCAAAGAGGTCGAGTTCAAATGAGCGATACTAACAGGAGATTTACATTTAAGTCTGGCGAATCTATCGAAGAAATAATCCAAGAAGTTATTTTGAGTAGTGATTTTGCTAGAAGATTAACAGATCAAACTCCTGACGCTCAAGGAAGGGTTAATTGGTTTAGAATCGAAACACAGGTATTTAATGTTACTAATCCGCTTGCAGAAGGACAGCTTGGTAGAGCACCTAGAGTGTTTGTTTATCGGGTTGTGCCTTTTAAAGTCGACAGTGCAAAAATAGAAGGACCTAAGGCTAATATATTTAAAACGTTAATTAAACAAACTCAAGCAGTTAAAGCATACAATTATATCTACACAGGACAAAATAAAGATATTATAGATTTTGATATTAATTTTGATATTGCATTCTTTACAAACCTTAATAATGATAGGGGACAAATGGGTGCAGATTCTAAAAAAGTAGACGGGACTGCCGAAGGCGATGCAGATGCAGTGTTAGTAACTAATCAAGGCGGCACTGGTCCAGATGGTAATCCAACGCTTAATAACTCTTCAGGACCAAATTCAGGAAGAAGAGGCGGCGGCGCAAGACAACACGTTGAAAATGCTGTTGCTCGAATGTTCAATGATGCTATACTTAATACTGACAACGACTTAATTAATGTCACGCTAAAAATTCACGGTGATCCGTTTTATATTGTTGATGGAGGAATAGGAAACTATCTAGGAATTGAAAACCCGTTACATTCACAAATTACCGTTGATGGGGCTATGAACCCTCGGAATGGAGAAGTTGATGTTATTTTAAGTTTTAGAACACCAATTGATTACGACGGTGACGATGGATTTGTAAAATATCCTTTTGGAGGTTTCCTTCCGGTAGCAATGTTTAGCGGAGTATATCAGGTTATCACAGTAAACAATGTTTTTAACAAAGGACAATTTACTCAAGAATTAGACCTAGTAAGAAAGCGTGGACAAGAGTTAGGAAGCCTAAAAGACATTGCATCAAGTGTTGGTGGATTGTTTAGTGATGCTAAAGCAATGGTACAAGGAAGCGTTGCAAACATATTAGATAGAACTGAAGGAAATCAGCAGTAATGGCAACCGAACAAAGAACCCAACCAAAAGATAATTTACCTTCCGGAATTTACCTTGGGTTAGTAATAAGTCATCTTGATACTAAATTTAATGGTTCGTTGGAAGTAGAAATATTAAAAAGGACCGACTCGGGAAACTTATCTGCAAGAACAGGGCAAATTGTACAGGCAAAGTATCTAAGTCCATTTTCGGGTGCAACACCATATAAAGATATGACTCGTAATAGTGGTTGGAATAATACACAAAAAGGTTATGGATGGTGGGCAATCCCGCCAGATGCTGGTTCACTTGTAATGGTACTTTTTGCTGAAAACAACTATAGTCAAGCATATTGGATAGGTTGCGTACAAGACGAATTTATGAATTTTATGATTCCGGGAAATGCGTCTACTACGTATAATGACAAAGATAGATCAAAAGCACTGCCTGTAGGTGAATATAATAAAAAAGTTGAAACAGGAACAGGTAGAGATCCAACAAAATTTATAAAACCTCATAACCCGTTTGCTTTTGAAAAACTTGAAGAAGCAGGACTAACAACAGATCATATTAGAGGAACAACAACTTCTAGTGCAAGACGAGAAGTTCCCAGTATGGTGTTTGGAGTTAGCACTCCGGGACCGGTAGACCGTAAAGGACCGACTGCTAGATATGGACCTGCTGGATCTGAAAGCAATGTTCCGTTTAGTAGATTAGGCGGATCTTCGTTTGTTATGGATGACGGAGATATGAGCCTGTTAAGAAAAAATCCGCCATCGGGCAAAGATGGAGACAAGCTAGAATATGCAAGTGTTGAAGAAGGTAGCAGAGAAGGAAATGAATACTTTCCGGCTAATGAGCTTATCAGATTAAAAACAAGATCTGGACATCAAATATTATTACATAACACAGAAGATTTAATTTATATTTCTCACGGTAGTGGAAACAGTTGGATTGAAATGACCGGCAACGGAAAAATTGACGTTTATGCAAAAGATAGTATAAGTTTTCATACAGAAAATGATTTCAATTTTAATGCAGGTAGAGATATTAATTTTAGAGCCAACGGTGATATTAATTTAACAGCAGATGTTAATTTTAGAGCAACGGCTCGAGAAGACTTTGAGCTTTATGCAGACAAAAATGGAAAAATTCGTGCAGGAGAGGACACTAATATCTATGCAGGCGGCAACCATAAAGAAACTACTGGAGAAGGCGGCAAAATTTATATGAATAGTGATAACGCGGCTGAAGAAGCATCAAGAGCACACATTCCTAAAAGAGTTCCTAGACACGAACCTTGGAAATATCACGAAAATTTAGATCCTAAAGCTCACGTTCCTGATGAAACAAAAGCATTAGATCCAAGCGAACAAATTTCTGGCAGAGATAGAGGATATGAAGAACCAAACGAGGAAAATTTTGTATTCCCAAACATTCCAGATACATTTAAGAGGCCAACATAAATTAAGGTAAATACGGTATGAGCAGTTTAGAAAAAAAATTATATAAACAAATCGCTGTACAGGCTAACAATATTAAAGATAATGCTGCCGGCGGTGTCCCTACCTATAAAGGGTTTAGTACAATAGATACTGATAGCAAAAATCCTAATCTTTATGATATAGCTCTAATTAAACAAGATCTTATTAACCATTTTCACATTCGACAGGGTGAAAAACTTAGTGATCCTGAGTTTGGAACAATCATATGGGATATACTTTTTGAACCATTAACAGAAGATACAAAGAATGCTATTATTTCTAATGTTTCGAGAATTATTAACTATGACCCTAGAGTTAAAGTTAATCAAATTACTGTAGATACTTACGAAAGTGGCATACAAATAGACTGCGAGTTAGTGTATTTGCCGTATAGTATTGTTGAAAAATTACAAATGAAATTTGATGAAAAGGCCGGATTTATAAATTAAGTGCGTACTTTAAAAATCAAATAAATATAGTATAAGAGATTAGGAAAGCACAGATGTCGTCCACAGATAGACAAAACAGATTATTACTAGCAGAAGATTGGAAGCGAGTTTATCAAACGTTCCGCAATGCTGATTTTCAGAGCTATGATTTTGACAATTTACGTCGAACAATGATTAATTACCTCCGTGAGAATTATCCGGAGGACTTTAACGATTATATTGAATCAAGTGAATACCTTGCACTTATTGATCTTATTGCTTTCCTAGGTCAAAATATTGCATTCCGTGTTGATTTAAACTCTCGTGAAAATTTTCTTGAACTTGCTGATAGACGAGAAAGTGTACTACGTTTAGCAAGGTTGCTTTCTTATAATCCTAAGAGAGTACAAACTGCAAATGGTTTATTAAAAATTTCTAGTGTAAGAACTACTGAAGAAGTATTTGACAGTAATAACGTAAATTTACAAAATCAAACTGTTGTATGGAATGATCCTGCAAATGCTGATTGGAATGAGCAATTTACTAAAGTATTAAATGCTTCATTACCGGTAAATTCAACAGTTGGAAGGCCTGTTAAAAGTTCAGACGTTAACGGTATACCAACGCAACAATATAGACTTAATAGTACAAATACAGATTTACCGGTATATAGTTTTACCAAAACAATAGATGGTAGGGCAACAAGATTTGAAATTGTATCAACAGATATTTCTAACGATAATATAGTTGAAGAATCACCATTTCCAGGAAATAATTTATCAATACTTTATAGAGATGATGGAAGAGGACCTTCAAGTTCTAATAATGGATATTTTTCACACTTTAGACAAGGGTCATTAGAAGAAGGGTTGTTCACAGTAAATAATCCAATATCAAATCAAACAGTTGCTATTGAAGCTCCAAATATTAATAATAACGATGTTTGGTTATATAGTTTAGATAGTTTTGGTAATGAATCGTCTTTATGGACTAAGGTTGATGCATTAGAAGGTAACAATGTTATCTATAATAGTGTGTCAAAAAAGAATAGAAAAATTTATAGTGTTTTAACAAGAATAGACGACAGAATTAACTTAGTTTTTACTGATGGAGTATTTGGCGATCTTCCTAAAGGTTCATTTAAAATATTTTATAGAACTAGTCGAGCAGATAGAGTAATTGTCACACCAGAAGATATGAGAGGTGTTTCGATAACAATTCCATATTTAAGTAGACTTGGTAGAGAAGAAGAAATTACTATTACCTACGAATTAAAATATACAGTAGATAATAGCAGTCCTAGCGAATCTAGTGATAGTATTAAGCGTAATGCTCCGTCTACATATTACACACAAAACAGGATGATAACGGGTGAAGATTACCAAGTTGCTCCTTTAGGAATCAGTCAAGAAATTATTAAATCTAAAGCAGTTAATAGGACATCAAGTGGTATTTCAAGATATTTTGATTTAATTGATGCTACAGGAAAATATAGCCAAACAACATTATTTGGAAACGACGGTGTTGTATATAAAGAATATTTAAATCTACTAAAAACTTTTACATATACAACTAGAACAGATGTCGAAGGCGCAGTAGAAAATATATTAACCCCTATTCTTAATAATAAAAAATTAAGAAACTACTATCACGATAGTTTTCCAAAGGTATTAACAGGTGACTTAGGAGTTAATTGGGTTCAAACAACAAATGAAACTAATTTAAGCACCGGATATTTTAAAAACAGAGAACAAGTAAAAAGTAAACTAGGTAGTTTTACTGAATCTATATTAAAATTAGTAAAACCAAATAATATGGTTAAACTAGAAGCTCCTGCAGGTTTTTATTTTGATACTAGTTTTGAAAATCAAATTAAACAATTACCTACTTCAGGAAAACTTCCAAAATTTGGTGTATTTTATAAATGGGTTAAAATTATTAGTGTAAACGGAACTGGTGTTGAAGACACCGATGACGGATACGGACCAGTTTCGTTTAATGATATAATTCCTACAGGAGCATTATTAGTAGAGATCAAACCTACT
>Ga0181570_10003572_pt1 | contig 11721 bp, 6 predicted proteins | sample 101ome_18_FD_148667 | JGI IMG/M metagenome (GOLD analysis project Ga0181570, IMG submission 148667) | Coastal salt marsh microbial communities from the Groves Creek Marsh, Skidaway Island, Georgia - 101406AT metaG (spades assembly) | ecosystem: Environmental > Aquatic > Marine > Intertidal zone...
CAACGTCTTCACTTTCGATCTTTTCGAGATCAACTTGTGCCATGTTGCAGCGTTGCTCGAAATCACCGTCTTCATCTAAGACGTATGCCATACCACCTGACATACCTGCAGCGAAGTTACGGCCGGTTTTACCCAACACAACAACGATGCCGCCGGTCATGTATTCACAGCAGTGATCGCCAACGCCTTCAACAACGGCGGTTGCACCTGAGTTACGAACGGCGAAACGCTCACCACCGACACCGCGGAAGTAACATTCGCCGGTGATTGCACCGAACAATACGGTATTACCCACGATAACGTTTTCTTCTGCTGCACCAATCTTGCTTTCAGCTGGTGGCGCGATAATCAACTTACCGCCTGACAAACCTTTACCAACGTAGTCGTTACCTTCGCCAGATAGCTTGATGGTTACACCTTTAGCCACCCATGCGCCAAACGACTGGCCTGCAGTGCCTTTCGCATTAATCGTAATGGTGTCTTCCGGCAAGCCTGCATGACCGTAACGCTCTGCGATACGACCCGACAACATGGTGCCGAAGGTACGGTTAACGTTTTCAACATCAACATTGATCTCGACCTTCTCGCCTTTCTCAAGCGCTGCTTGTGCTTGCTTGATCAGCTCGTTATCGAGTGCTTTCTCAATGCCGTGATCTTGTGTGCCAGACCAGTAAACAGTGTCGCCTTCTGCCGCTTGTGGTTTGGTCAACAAACGTGAGTAGTCCAGACCTTTTGCTTTCCAGTGGTTGATGGCTTTACGCATATCTAAACGATCAGACTGGCCGACCATTTCATCAAAGGTGCGGTAACCCAACTTCGCCATCAACTGACGAACTTCTTCAGCAACGAAGAAGAAATAGTTAACTACGTGCTCTGGCTTACCGGTAAAGCGTTTACGTAATTCTGGATCTTGTGTCGCTACACCGACTGGGCAGGTGTTGAGGTGACACTTACGCATCATGATGCAGCCTTCTGCAATCAATGGTGCGGTTGCAAAACCAATTTCATCCGCACCAAGCAAAGCAGCAATAACTACGTCGCGACCCGTACGCATACCGCCGTCAGCTTGAACACAGATGCGTGAACGCAAACGATTCATCACAAGTGTTTGATGCGTTTCAGCTAGACCGATCTCCCAAGGAGAACCGGCGTGCTTAACCGACGTTAATGGTGATGCACCGGTGCCGCCGTCATAACCAGCGATAGTGACGTGGTCAGCGTGTGCTTTAGACACACCTGCGGCAACCGTACCTACACCCACCTCTGATACGAGCTTGACTGAGATGCGCGACTTAGGTTGCACGTTCTTCAAATCGTGGATCAGCTGTGCCAAATCTTCAATTGAATAAATATCGTGATGTGGTGGAGGTGAAATCAAACCAACGCCTGGGGTCGAGTGACGAACACGCGCAATTTGCTGGTTCACCTTGTGACCTGGCAGCTGACCACCCTCGCCTGGCTTAGCACCCTGGGCCATCTTGATTTGGATGTCATCAGAGTTAACCAGGTATTCAGTGGTTACACCGAAACGACCTGATGCTACCTGCTTAATCGCAGAGCGCTCTGGGTTACGTGAACCATCGGCTAATGGATTGAAACGCTCAGGCTCTTCACCACCTTCACCCGTATTTGACTTACCACCAATCTGGTTCATCGCTACTGCAAGTGTTGAATGTGCTTCGTAAGAGATCGAACCGAATGACATAGCACCGGTCGCAAAGCGCTTAACGATTACTTTCGCAGGCTCTACCTCATCGACAGAGATCGCTTTATCCGCAAAATTAAAGTCCATCAAACCACGCAGGGTCAATAGCTTCTCGTTTTGCTCATTAATGAGTTGCGAGTATTCAGCATAAGTCTTTGCATCGTTGCCACGAACAGCGTGCTGCAACTTCGCAATAGTCTCTGGTGTCCATACGTGATTCTCACCACGGACACGGTATGCGTAATCGCCACCAACATCTAAATGATGCTTATAGATCTGTGCATTACCAAATGCATTCTCGTGCCAACGCACCGCTTCAGCTGACACCTCAGCCATGCCAATACCTTCGATGCTAGTAGCTGTACCTTCAAAGTACTTGTTTACAAACTCGGTTGATAAACCAATCGCATCAAATATCTGCGCGCCACAGTATGACTGATAGGTTGAGATACCCATCTTCGACATAACTTTGAGCATGCCTTTGCCCACGGCTTTGATGTAGTTATAACAAGCATCTTCGTACGAAGGTTTGCCTTCTAGCTCATGGCGTAGGTTTTGAATCGTTTCAAACGCAAGGTATGGGTTAATCGCTTCCGCGCCGTAGCCTGCCAATGTCGCGAAGTGATGTACTTCTAGCGCAGCACCGGTCTCAACAACTAAGCCAGATGCGGTACGCAAACCCGCTTCAATCAGATGATGATGAACAGCCGAGGTTGCTAACAACGCAGGGATAGCAATGTTATCTGCATCCACATCGCGGTCAGACAAAATCAGAATGTTGTAACCCATTTTAACTGCTGCTTCAGCATTTGCACACAACGCATCAAGTGCTGCAGGCATGCCTGCCTCACCTTCAATTGCCGCATACGTCATGCTGACAGTCTTGGTGCGGAAAGCATCGTTACTGGTGTCTTCCAAGTTACGAATACGCTCAAGGTCAACATTAGTCAGCACTGGCTGCTTACACTCAAGGCGCATGTGGCCTTCGCCCTCATCCATACCCAGCAAGTTAGGACGTGGACCAACCAAAGAGACCAAAGACATAACGATCTCTTCACGGATCGGATCGATAGGCGGATTGGTTACCTGAGCAAACAACTGCTTAAAGTAGTTCGACAAATGCTTAGGCTTAGCTGAAAGAACCGCAGGTGGATTATCCGCGCCCATTGAGCCTGTTGCTTCCATACCGGTGGCTACCATCGGGGTAAGCAACATCTTGATGTCTTCTTGGGTGTAGCCAAACGCTTGCTGACGATCCAACAAGGTCGCCGCATCGGGCGCCATCACACCAACCGCTTTTGGCAAATCTTCCAAGTGAATTTGGGTTTTGTTCAGCCACTCTTGATATGGCTTAGACGCTGACAGGTCGGCTTTAATCTCAGCATCATCAATGATGCGGCCTTGTTCCATATCGATGAGGAACATCTTGCCTGGCTGCAAGCGCCACTTCTTAACAATCTTCTCTTCAGGGATCTTCAACACGCCCATCTCAGAACCCATAACAACCAAGTCATCATCGGTGATCAAGTAACGTGCTGGACGCAAACCATTACGGTCAAGGGTTGCACCAATCTGACGACCGTCAGTAAAGGCAACGGCTGCAGGACCATCCCATGGCTCCATCAAGGCTGCGTGATATTCGTAGAAAGCGCGGCGATCGTTATCCATTTGAGGATTACCCGCCCAGGCTTCTGGCACCAACATCATCATCGCGTGAGCCATTGAGTAACCACCCATCACGAGTAGCTCAAGCGCATTGTCGAAACACGCGGTGTCTGACTGACCTTCAGGAATCAAAGGCCAAATCTTATCGAGGTCATCACCCAAGATGTCTGACGCCATGCCTGACTTACGCGCTGCCATCCAGTTCACATTACCGCGAACGGTGTTGATCTCACCGTTGTGCGCAATCATGCGGAACGGATGCGCCAAATCCCATGTTGGGAACGTATTGGTTGAGAAACGCTGGTGAACCAAAGCCAAAGCTGAGGTCATACTCTCATCGCTTAAATCTTTGTAGTACTCGCCAACCTGATCTGACAGCAACATACCTTTATAAACCACGGTACGGCTTGATAATGAGGTGAAGTAAAACGCATCGCCGCCTTCTAGCTTGACATCACGTACAGTGTTTTCGATTTGCTTACGAATAACGAACAGCTTGCGCTCGAAAGCGTTTTGATCAACACAGTTACCGCCGCGCTGAATAAACACCTGACGAATAACCGGCTCAGTAGGTAATACGCTATAACCTAAACCACCGTTATCCACGGGCACATCACGCCAACCCAATAAGGTTTGGCCTTCAGCCGCAACGAAATCTTCAATGGTTTTCTCAGCAGCAGCACGAGACTTATCTGCTTGAGGCAAGAACACCATACCGACGGCGTATTCACCCTCAGCTGGCAGCTCAAAAGAAACTGACTTACGGAAAAACGCATCTGGCATTTGCAGCAACAAACCTGCGCCGTCTCCCGCACGTGGGTCTGCACCTACCGCACCACGGTGATGGAGACGCTCGAGAATAGTTAAGCCGTGCTGAACGATAGCGTGAGACTTCTCACCTTTAATATGCGCAACAAAACCAACACCACAGGCATCGTGTTCATTCGCTGGATCGTAAAGACCTTGCTTTGGGGGCAGGGCACCAGTCATGGCCAACCTCTTTTACTTACTTTTAGGGCGCACTGAACCATTTTCAGTAACGCGAAAACTTTTCCACATTGGATATTTTTCGGCGAGAACGTCTCGCCCGCGCAGGCGCCTAGGCGGCTAACCCACAGGACCGGGTAGGATAATGGAATCCTTATAGAGGTACTACCCCTTTTGGGGCGGAAATGACCGAGTTTCGGGGGATTGGCTCACTTTCCGAAGGGGAATCGCCCGGAGTGCTTAAGCGCCCAAAGTTGCTTTGAGAGCCGCCGGATCAAAATCATCGCTGATGATCGAATGACCAATGTCTTTCATCAGAACTAAGCGCATCTTTCCGTCCAGAACCTTCTTGTCCACTGACATCAAGCCCATAAAATCATCTCCTGACATGCTTTCTGGGGGTGATGCTGGCAGAGATGCTCTTTTTAGCAAATCATTGATTTTATTGACTTTATTATCGTCAATCCAACCCAGTCGACAAGACATATCTGCCGCCATGGCCATACCCGCGCCGACAGCCTCGCCATGCAGCCATTTGCCATAGCCCATGCCTGTCTCAATTGCGTGACCAAAGGTATGACCTAGGTTGAGTAACGCTCGCTGACCCGATTCTTTCTCATCAGCCGCGACAATTTGCGCTTTATCAGCACAAGACCGGCGAATCGCCTCAGCCAATAAGACCAAGTCACGAGCCATCAAGGCTTCCATGTGTTCTTCGAGCCACTCGAAGAAATCAGCGTCGTTAATCAGGCCATATTTAATGACTTCCGCCATGCCCGCTGAAAGCTCGCGATCTGGCAGGGTATTCAAGGTCAAAGTATCTGCAATAACTGCCTGAGGCTGATGGAAGGCACCAATCATATTTTTGCCCAGCGGATGGTTTACACCCGTCTTGCCACCTACTGAAGAATCGACTTGCGACAATAAGGTGGTTGGCACCTGAATAAAGTTCACACCACGTTGATAGCTCGCCGCCGCATAGCCGGTCATATCACCAACCACGCCCCCACCAAGTGCAATCAAGGTACAAGTTCGATCAAAGCGGTTCTCGAGTAATGCTGTGTAGATCTGATTGAGCACATCCAGTGTTTTGAACTCTTCACCATCCGGAAGAATGACTTCACTGACATTGAAGTCCACTAAGGCTTTTTTCAGTTGCTCTAGGTAAAGCGGCGCCACGGTCGTGTTCGACACCACCATCACACGGCTACCTTTGATGTGTTGAGCATAAAACTCTGGGTTTGAAATTAGGTCGCTACCGATATAAATGGGATAAGCGCGATCACCAAGATCAACTTGTAATGTGCAGACTAAATTCGACATGGAATTCTCAAAATGTATTTAGGCTATTGTTTCAAAAGCGTCGGAGCGAGAAAAGCCTAAGCGATGATATCCATGATTTCGCGAGAAACGACCGCAGCTGAGCGACCTTCCGTGGAAATCGTGTAATCAGCCGTTTCTTTGTAAAGCGGCAATCGGATTTCCATCAGTTCTTTAAGGCGAGCCAATGGGTCTTCGGTTTGAATCAGGGGGCGCTTTTTATCTCGGAATGTCCGTTCGTACTGCTGCTCGGGCGTACACTCAAGAAAGAAAACGATTCCTCGAGCTGACAGGTGCTGGCGGTTCTTAGGGCGAAGTACCGCTCCCCCGCCTGTTGCGAGCACATGATTTTCTAGCTGAGTGAGATCATTAATCGCCGCTTGTTCACGGTCACGAAAACCTTCCTCGCCCTCAAATTCAAAGATTGTTGGGATATCAACGCCGGTGCGGTCTTGGATCTCTTGGTCAGAATCGATGAATTCGAAGCCAAGTTGAGCCGAGAGTGTTTTACCCACAGTGGTCTTACCGGTGCCCATGGGCCCGATCAAAAAAATACGATTTGGTTTAGCCATTAGATACATATGCCAGAACCATAAAGCTCTGGCAACTGTTAACATGTTTATCCTTTGGAAAAATGAGTGTAACTAAAGGCTTAACTCAATGCGCAGCTCACGTGGACTTATACGCTGGTTTAAAAGCCTCGCTATTATTGGCTTAGCGATATTTCTTGTTGGCGTGATTGCGGCCTTTATTTTTATTATCCCAAACTTACCTGACACTGATGAGCTCAAATCTGTTCAGCTGCAAGTTCCACTCAAAGTATACAGCCGCGACGGTTTGCTGATTGCTGAATATGGTGAAAAACGTCGCACGCCGTTAAAACGCGAAGAAGTCCCTGATCAAATGGTTCAGGCCTTTTTGTCTGCCGAAGATAACGATTTTTATTCACACCCTGGCGTAGATTTCTTTGGTCTCGTTCGTGCAGGTCTCAAGCTGATTGCAACTGGCGAACGTCGCCAAGGCGGCAGCACGATCACGATGCAGGTTGCGCGTAACTTTTATTTAACGCGCAAAAAAACCTACATGCGAAAGCTCTATGAGATTTTCCTGTCGTTCAAGATCGAACAAGATCTAACTAAAGACGAAATCTTGATGCTTTATCTCAATAAGATTTATCTCGGTGCACGCGCTTATGGTGTAGGCGCTGCTTCTCTGGTTTATTACGGTCGCTTACCACATGAGCTGACTTTGGCAGAGACCGCGACCATTGCAGGCCTACCGAAAGCGCCCTCTGCCAATAACCCACTTGCAAACCCAACGCGCGCTAAGCAACGTCGTAACTATGTCTTACGTCGTATGTTAGAACTTGAGCACATCACCCAAGCACAACATGACGAGGCAGTCGCGGCAGATATATCAGCGCGCCGATATGCACCGCCCGTAGAACTAGAAGCGCCTTATGTCGCAGAGATGGTTCGTGCAGAACTCGTTAATCGTTTTGGTAATGATGCCTACACATCCGGCTATAAGGTCTACACTTCTATCCTGAGCAAGAACCAAGCTGCCGCCAATCTTGCGATTCGTGATGTATTGGACGACTACTCCCTTCGTCATGGTTATCACGGTGCCGAAACAAATGTTTCTCTTGATGGCGGTCCCTTAGCTTGGAATAGCATTCTTCGCGATACAGCTTTAGTCGGAGATCTAACGCCTGCTCTAGTGACACGTGTTGATGAGAAAAGTGCTCAGCTCTATTTAGGCAATGGCGAAATTGATTCCCTCACTTGGGAAGGTATGAGCTGGGCTCGCGAACATATCAATCAAGATGCACGTGGCCCTAAGCCTAAGGTCGCCGCTGATATTCTTAAAGAAGGTGACATCATACGTTTGGTACGTCATCCAAAAACAAAGGCTTGGCAGCTGCGACAAATTCCAAAAGCCTCTGCCGCCTTGATTTCTTTAGATGCCAAAGATGGTGCGGTTCTATCCTTAGTCGGGGGTTATGACTTCTACGAAAACAAATTCAACCATGTGACCCAAGCCATCCGACAGCCAGGTTCTGGCTTCAAGCCTTTTATCTATTCAGCCGCACTTGAAAAAGGCTTCACTTCGGCAAGCTTGGTTAATGATGCACCGGTTGTATTTGAAGATGCCGGCCTTGAAAGTTCTTGGCGCCCAGAAAACTACTCAGGCAAGTTCTTTGGCCCTACGCGCATACGTTTTGCATTGACCAAATCACGTAACCTTGTGTCGATTCGTTTGCTACGCACCATCGGCTTAAAGCACACCTTAAATCACGTACGTAACTTTGGTTTCGAACCTACAGAACTGCCAAATAATCTTTCGCTATCGTTAGGTAGCGCTAATGTCACACCTTGGCAGATGGCAAAAGGTTATGCCGTATTAGCTAATGGCGGCTTCTTGGTAGAGCCCTACTTTATCGATCGAATCGAGCAAGGTGACAAGATCACTGAAGAAGCCTCTCCGGTTATTGCCTGTGATAACTGTGATGAATCACTTGAGATGAAACTTGCACCTCGCACGATTTCTTCACAAAACCGTTTCTTAATGTACTCGATGATGCAGGACGTTATTCAAGAAGGTACTGGGCGTAAAGCAAGGGCGTTAAAGCGCAAAGACATTGCAGGAAAAACCGGCACCACCAATGATCAACGCGATGCTTGGTTTAACGGATTTAATCAATCGATCGTGACCAATGTTTGGGTTGGCTTTGATGACAACGGCAAACTTGGTCGAAATGAATTTGGTGGTAAAACTGCTTTACCGGCATGGGTCGACTATATGCGCGTTGCGCTAGCTGATATCAAAGATGAGCCGCCTCGCCCACCCGAAGGTGTGGTGACCGTTCGCATCGACCCTAAGACGGGCTTACGCGTACCAACGGAATTTAAAGGTGCGATGTTTGAGCACTTCCGCGAATCAGAAGTGCCTGAGCTATTGAATGCTCCAACAACTAAGGCCGCTAAAGGCAGTAAGCCTCAAGCACCAAGCACTCAGAAGCCCGGCTTGTTCTAATTAACGCTTTTCCATTGGCACGTAATCACGTGCCTTTTCGCCTTTGTATAGCTGACGTGGACGCCCAATGCGGTGCTTAGGGTCATCAAGCATTTCCATCCAATGACTTACCCAGCCTGCTGTACGACCAATGGCAAACATAACGGTAAACATGCTCTCTGGAATACCCAATGCACGATAAATAATGCCTGAGTAGAAATCGACATTCGGGTAGAGGCCACGTTTAACGAAGTATTCATCGTTAGTCGCAATCTCTTCAAGACGCATTGCAAGCTCAAACAACGGATTGTTTTTGTCAGCTAATTTATCGAGTACTTCGTGACACACCTTGCGAATAATTTTTGCGCGAGGATCGTAGTTTTTATAAACACGGTGACCAAAGCCCATTAAGCGGAATGGATCATTCTTATCTTTCGCTTTAGCGATGTACTTCTCGATGTTATCGACTGAACCAATCTCAGCCAGCATGTGCAAGACTGCTTCGTTTGCACCACCATGCGCAGGCCCCCACAAAGACGCAATGCCTGCACCAATAACCGCAAAGGGGTTAGCGCCTGAGCTGCCCGCTAGACGAACAGTTGAGGTTGATGCGTTTTGCTCATGATCTGCGTGCAAGATAAACAATAGATCAAGCGCACGCTCTGCAAGCGGATCAACAACATAATCTTCACAAGGCGTTCCGAACATCATGCGAAGGAAGTTGCCGGTGAAGCTTAAATCATTGCGCGGATAAAGAATCGGCAAGCCGGTATTGTGCTTATAAGACACCGCCGCAATGGTTGGCATCTTTGCAATTAAGCGCAAAGCACTTAGTTCACGGTGCTCTGGGTTATGGATATCAACACGGTCGTGATAGAAAGCTGACAAAGAACTAACCACGCCACTCATCATCGCCATCGGGTGTGCGTCATGATGGAAGCCTTCGAAGAAACGCAAAAGCGATTCATTCATCAAGGTGTAGTGCATGATGCGCTCTTGATAGTGAGATAACTGCTCTTGTGTTGGCAGCTCACCATGCATCAACAAATAGCTAACTTCTAAGAAGGATGATTTTTCGGCTAACTGCTCAATGGGGTAACCACGGTATTGCAAAACACCTTCATCGCCGTCGATGTAGGTAATTGAGCTATCGCAGCTACCAGTAGACATAAAGCCTGGGTCATAAGTGAATACGCCAGCATTTTTATACAGCGCAGTTACATCAACACAATCGGGGCCTTGAGTCCCTGAATGAATAGGAAGCTCAATAGCTTCTTGGCCTGCAATTTGAAACGTTGCTTTCTTATCTGACATCTTTTCCTCACCTGCGCTCAAACGTTAAAGCGCACCTCTTTTTGGTGGATTTAAGCCTAGCAGCTGGGCTGCTAAGCAAAAATGAAAGTCTTCAATAACGGCGTGTTATTTCGTTGGGTAATGCGCTGGCCATTCACCACGCGCCACACCTGAATCGATTGCTGCACGTGCAATCGCAGGAGGTAGTACATCACCTAAACGTGGATCTAATGGCTTTGGCAAAATGTATTCCGGACCAAAGCTCATTGCATCAGCACCGTAAGCATCTAATACCGATTGTGGCACTGGCTCACGTGCAAGATCTTTCAATGCGTTCACTGCAGCGATGTGCATCTCACGAGTGATTTTTGAAGCTCTTACATCTAATGCGCCACGGAAGATGAACGGGAAGCCCAATACGTTATTCACTTGATTTGGATAGTCAGTACGACCGGTTGCCATAATCATGTCGTCACGTACTTTCATCGCGACTTCAGGACGAATCTCTGGCACTGGGTTTGATAACGCCATCACCACTGGCTTAGGCGCCATAGAAGCCAACATTTCTGGGCTAATTAAATCTGGGCCTGATAAACCAATGAAGACATCCGCGCCTTCCATTGCTTCTTCAAGCGTGCGTTTATCAGTATTGGCTGCAACACTCTCTTTATGTTTATTGAGATTGTCGCGGCCTTGATAGATCACACCTTGACGGTCGATCATCATGATCTTATCTGGGTTAGCACCCATTGCGTGTAGCAAGCGAACAGAGGCAATACCGGCCGCGCCTGCACCCAAGATCACCATGGTTGCGTCGCTTAACTGCTTACCTTGCAGTTCAAGTGCATTCATCAAACCTGCAGCGATAATGATTGCCGTGCCATGTTGGTCATCGTGGAATACAGGGATGTCCAACTGCTCAACCAAGGCTTCTTCAATATCAAAACAATGTGGTGCCGCAATATCTTCTAGGTTGATACCACCAAAGGTTGGCGCAATACGGCGACAGGTATCGATGAAGTCTTGATGCGACTCAGCATCGACTTCGATATCAAAACAATCAATGCCAGCAAAGTGCTTGAACAACACACCCTTACCTTCCATGACTGGCTTGCCTGCAAGAGAGCCAACATTGCCTAGACCGAGTACTGCGGTACCGTCAGTGATAACAGCAACCAAATTGCCTTTAGCGGTGTACTTGTACGCATCTTCTGCATTCGCTGCGATCTTACGCACGGGCTCCGCAACACCAGGGGTATAAGCTAATGAAAGGTCACGTGCGGTAGCGGTAGGCTTGCTTACCTCAACACTGATCTTTCCCGGCTTGGGCTCCGAGTGATAGACCAATGCAGCTTGGTTTACCTCGAAATCTTGATCTTGACTGCTCATTCGCCAACTCCAGTGGTGCGTAATTATTTTTGGGGGCTCAGAATAACAAAAGGCGCCACATGGGCGCCTTTAAGTTTCTTCAATACTCGACGGCATATTAGCCGTTGATTATTAACGGCTGAAACGCTTATTGAAGCGATCAACGCGGCCACTGGTGCTCGCTGATTTCTGCTGACCAGTGTAGAAAGGGTGACATGCTGAACAGACTTCCACGGTCAACGCGTCGCTAGAGATGGTTGAACGGGTGCTAAACGTATTACCGCAGCTGCAGGTTACATTTACGTCGTTATAGTTAGGATGAATATCAGCTTTCATGTCAGTCTCCGACCTTTTGGGCCAAATCACTT
>Ga0181570_10003574_pt1 | contig 11715 bp, 8 predicted proteins | sample 101ome_18_FD_148667 | JGI IMG/M metagenome (GOLD analysis project Ga0181570, IMG submission 148667) | Coastal salt marsh microbial communities from the Groves Creek Marsh, Skidaway Island, Georgia - 101406AT metaG (spades assembly) | ecosystem: Environmental > Aquatic > Marine > Intertidal zone...
TGGACCAGATCAAGAAAGCGGGCAAAAAAGCGCCGTGGAAGCGCATTCCCGTCGGCGCCCACATCGTCCATGTTGGCCTGCTGGTCCTGCTCCTTGGCCACCTGTCCACCACGGTGCTGGTCGACCGGGGTGACGCCAGCCATCGCCTGACGTTGATTCGTGACGAAACCGTGGTCCACCGAGGTTACGGCTTCGAATTCACCGACTTGACGCTCACGGACGATGACCTTGAGGTCGGGGACGGGTTCGTCGGCGTGACCATCGTCGTCCACGAAGTCAAGGACGACGGAACAAAAGAGGAAATCGGCACCGTCCACCCCGGCACCCTCCGATTTGACCGGCAGGGCGTCGCCCGTTCAGAGGTCGACACCTTGAGCGGTCTCACGGGCGATCTAGTGTTCATTTTCGATGGCAGCCAATCCGCCGCGTTGATGCAACGGGTGGTGAGCGAATCCACCGACGCCGTGGACACCGTACGTGTGACGGTGTATGTCCTTCCCCACTCTCATGCGGTGTGGCTCGGCTGGGTGACGATGATGTTCGGCATGGCCACCATCACCGTGGCCGGTTTCCAAAACGCTGACAGCCCGGCCTCCAAGCCACTGAACGAGGAGGAATGAACCGGCCAATGTGCTTATCAAGGGGGGGCCGGTCGCCGTTTCATTCCCTTGGAGGTTACGAGGATGGAAGAAGGCACAATTGTCCATGTTGATTACGAATTGTACAACGGTGAAAGCGGTGATCTCATCGAAACCACCCGAGAAGCGGTCGCCAAGGAACACGAGATGCACCAAGAAGGCCGATCCTACTCCCCCATGGTCTGTGTCGTCGGCGCTGGCAACCTGATTCCCGGCTTTGAAGCGGCCCTCGCTGAAGCCAAGGTCGACAAGGAGACCGAAGTCACCATCGCACCCGCCGATGCATACGGCGAAAAGGACCCCCAACAGATCGAAACCATCAGCATCGACAAGCTGATTCGCGCCGTTCAGGACCCCAACGCGCTCTACATCGGCGCTCCGGTCAACATCGGCAACCGACAGGGCTACCTGTCCTACCTCGCCGCTGGGCGAGCACGCATTGATTACAACCACCCCATGGCCGGAAAGACCCTGAAGTACAACTTCAAGGTCGTCAAGGTGGTTGAGGGCAAGGAAGATCAAGTCACGGCTTTGCTGGAATCCAACACCGGCCACAGCGACTTCGGCGTGTCGTTTGACGGCGACGACCTGAACATCGTCCTGCCACAAACCATGCTCTTTGACACCAACGCTGCCATGATGAAGTTCCGGTTGGTGACCATCATCCGTGACGCTGTGGAGTGCGGTAAAGTTTCGTTCATCGAGGTTCATGAACCGCGTGGGTTTGGCGTGACCAACGACGATGATCACGACCATGACCACGACGATGATCACGATCACGACCATCACCACGGTGACGAGGACGGCGCTGATGAAGACCTCAATTCAATGACCGTTGCCGAACTGAAGGAACGCTGCAAGGCTGCAGGTCTGCCCGTTGGCGGCAAGAAGGCAGACCTCATCGCCCGCTTGTCCGAGTGACCGGTCAACAACGGCCATAACACCCGGTGGAAGGCATGGACGACGTCGAGAACCGACCGACGTTCGAACCCTCCCTCCCCTCCGATGTGTATTCTCCCTTGGAGAAGGCGCTGATTTGGGCAGCACTGGGCACGATCATCGTGGTGTGTGCTTCGCTGGTGCTGGCGTTTGACACGGTTTGGACGGACACCCTCAAGCCCATTGTCTGGGAGCCGGTCGTGAAGGACGCCGGCAGTGCTGGCGATGCGGGTTACACCCCTCAGAACACGGCCATTTACACCGGCAGCATGTTGGCGTGCGTTGTGGTGCTCCAGGCGCTGTTTCGAACGTGGAACCTCCCTTCCGATGACCGCATGACGCTGGCGCTCATCGCATGGGTGTGCGTGGCCCCGGTCATGCGAGTGCTGGAGGACGCTGACTTCTTCTCATCCGAAACCGATGTGTTGTTCATTTCCCCCATCATTCACCTCCACCTTGCGGCGTGGCTGGTCGGCGTGGCCGTCCTTGGGCACGTCACAGGACGCAAATGGGACAACAGCCACAGCGACCGGGCCGAGGGCGCTCAGCGCACGATGCTGTTCGTAGCCATGGGCCTGGGGCTCGTCCTCCAATGGTGGTGGCTGTACGCTCCAGCTTACGCCGGACACCCCGATGTGGGCTTTGGTTACGGTCGACTCGCCATGGTGCTTGGTGTGGCCACGGTGTGGGCCACGTTGGTCCAAACACGGAATTGGCCGTCCATCACACGAAGCATGCTTTCCTTTGCGTTGGGTGCGGTGGTGCTCGGCGTCGGGCACTGGGCCCAATTCATGGTGACGCCTTGGGCACAAGAAAGCGGGCGGGTGTCCGGCGACATCACGGTGTGGCCGGCGTTTCTGGTCCTCGGCCTGCCCGCCATGGTCTGCTTTGTGATGTACCGCTACGGGAGGGACGACGCACGCCAGTTGGCGCTCACCGGTCACCTCCCGGGCGTCCTGCCTGCGGGCATCTCGCTCAAGCAATGGGAAGCGGAGCCGGATGCATGGAAGGACCACCCCGTGGAATTTCTATCCAACAAGGCCCTGCTGGCTCACCCCATGGTGTTGGGCATGGTGTACGGTCAGTTGTGCGATGGCATCGCCACCATGGTGGGCATCGACCTCTTTGGCTACGGCGAGAAGCACCCCGTCAGCAACCAGGTCATCGTGTACGGCGGTCGGATCAACGAAACGCTCGGCGTTGACTTCGGGGAAGGAGCGTGGCTGTTCGCCTTGGTCAAAGCCCTCCTCGTGGGCCTCATCGCCTTCTTGTTCGTTCAGATGCGCGTGGAAGAGCGGCAACAACACTTCCGCGTCCTCATCGTGTTGGCCGTGCTGATCGTTGGCCTTGCACCGGGACTGCGCGACATCGGTCGGCTGATGTTGGGCGTTTGAGTGCGGGCTCGCCCAACCAACCTTTTGGGCTCGCATGGGATTAAATGCGGGGCGTCCTTCGCTGATACGAGGGCTGAAGATGGACCGATTACCCACAGCGGTGAACCGAGCGGACCCCGAATTCGAATCGCGTCGCGCCCACAACCTTGCGCTCATTGACACCCTTCGGCAGCGACTGAGCGACGCCTCGCAGGGCGGTGGCGGAAAATACGTGGAACGCCATCGCAGCCGAGGCAAGCACCTTCCGAGGGAGCGCATTGAGCGCATCATTGACCCCGGCACGGCTTTCCTTGAATTGTCGCCCTTAGCTGCTTACGACCTCTACGACGGACGTGCCCATGCCGCAGGTGTGGTGACGGGCATTGGCATGGTCCACGGCCGCGAGTGCTTGTTCGTCGCCAACGACGCCACGGTGAAAGGCGGCTCCTATTACCCCATGACGGTGAAAAAGCACATTCGGGCTCAAACGGTGGCGCATGAGAATCATCTTCCGTGCATCTACCTCGTGGACTCCGGCGGGGCGTTTTTGCCCATGCAGGACGAGGTGTTTCCCGACATCGGCCACTTCGGGCGCATTTTTCGCAACCAAGCCCGCATGTCGGGCGATGGTATCCCTCAGGTCGCCGCCGTGTTGGGCTCCTGCACGGCCGGAGGCGCCTATGTCCCTGCGATGTCCGATGAGTCGATCATCGTCAAGGGCAACGGCACCATTTTCCTCGCCGGCCCGCCACTGGTGAAGGCCGCCACCGGCGAAGAGGTGACCGCTGAAGAGCTCGGGGGAGCTGACGTCCACACCGCCGAGAGCGGCGTCGCCGACCATTTTGCCGAAGACGAGGACGAGGCCTTGAGATTGGTTCGCAACGTCATCGAGAACCTGGGCCCTCGTGAACTGGCCCCAGCTGCCTTCACCGAGACTGAGGCGCCTGCGCACGATGTGCAGGACCTTCTTGGACTGATTCCAGCCGACAACCGAACCCCCGTTGACGTGCGGGAGATCATCGCTCGCATCGTTGATGGATCGCGCTTCCATGAATTCAAGAGCCGATACGGGACGACACTAGTCTGCGGATTCGCCTCAATTCACGGCCATAAAGTTGGCATCGTGGCCAACAACGGGATTTTGTTTTCGGAATCTTCGCAAAAGGGAGCCCACTTTGTGGAACTGTGCGGTCAGCGCGGCATCCCGTTGGTGTTCCTCCAGAACATCACCGGCTTCATGGTCGGAAAGGCGTACGAGGCTGGTGGCATCGCCAAGGACGGCGCCAAACTGGTCACGGCCGTGTCCTGCGTGAACGTCCCAAAGTTCACCGTCATCATCGGTGGATCTCACGGCGCCGGCAATTACGGCATGTGCGGACGCGCCTACGACCCCCGCTTCCTGTTCATGTGGCCCAACAGCCGGATCAGCGTGATGGGTGGACCCCAAGCCGCCGATGTGCTGACCACCGTCAAGCAGGACCAGCGGGCACGGGAGGGCCAATCGCCCTTGGAAGGAAAGGACCTGGAAGCGTTCCGAGCGCCCATCCTTGAGAAGTACGAAACCGAGGGTAGCCCATATTATTCCACGGCACGGTTGTGGGACGACGGCATCATCGACCCAAGGGACACACGCGACGTCCTCGGTTTGTGCCTGGCTGCGTCAAGGAACGCCCCCTTGCCCGACCATCGGTTCGGCGTTTTCCGCATGTGAAATCTCAATTGCAAATCTATTTTTCCAACTGGAGCTTTGACCATGATGGCCCAACAACCACCCACCGACCTTGTCCAACTGTCGATCGACGGCGCGCACGCCACCGTGTCCCTGTCTCGACCCGAGAAATTCAACGCTCTCAACGTCCAGCTCATCACCGAGCTGATCGAGGTGCTGGAATGGACGGCTGCCCGAAGTGCAGGACGCATGAACGCCCTGCACGACGCCGATGGCCGTCCCTACCTGCGCACGTTGGTGCTCAAGGGCGAGGGGCGCCACTTCTGTGCGGGTGCCGACATCAACATGATGCGGGACGCTGGTGCCAACACCCCCGAGGAAAACCGTCGCGATTCTGAACGGCTCGACCGCTTGTTCCACGGTTTGTGGTCCCATCCGTGCTTCACCATCGGCGCCGTGCAAGGTGTGGCTTTGGGCGGTGGCGCAGGCCTTGTGGCGTGCTGCGATTACGTGGCGGCCACGGCCAACGTGCGCATCGCCCTCTCGGAGGGCAAACTGGGCATCCTGCCAGCGGTCATTGGCCCCTATGTGTACCGACGGCTCGGGTCAGCCACCTTCCGGCGACTCGCCATGCAGGCCAGCCGTGTCGAAGCCGATGAAGCGCTGCGCATCGGATTTGTCGAGTGCGTGGTGGACAACGCCAACGACCTTGCTGCAGCCGTCGACGACATCGTGACCGAAGTCATGACCACCGGCCCTTCGGCCGTGACGTTGGCAAAGGAGTTGACCTTGGGCTTCGATCGCTGGACGGGCGACGACCCTGCCTTGCGTACATGGACCCTCGATTTCACCAGCCGAATGCGGGGATCCGATGAGGGGCAGGAAGGACTCTCCTCGTTCCTTGAAAAGCGACCTCCGAACTGGAAACCTGACCCCGAGGCCTGACCATGATGAAGAAAATCCTCGTCGCCAACCGAGGCGAAATCGCCTGTCGCGTGCTCCGTGCCTGCCGCGAGGCCGGTCTGAAGACCGTGGCGGTCTGCGCCCCCAACGACCGAGGCACCCTCTTCACTGAACTGGCCGATGAAGTCGTGATGCTGGAAGGCGACACCATTACCACGACTTACCTTGACCAGGCCCAAATCATCGAGGCTGCTCGCTCGACCGGCACGGATGGCATTCACCCAGGCTTTGGCTTCCTCTCGGAGCGGGCGGACTTCGCTCAAGCGGTGATGGACGCCGGGTTGGTGTGGATCGGCCCTTCGCCCCACGCCATCGAACAGATGGGCGACAAGATGACCGCTCGCAAGACCATGAAAGCCGCCGGCGTGCCGGTGATTCCCGGCGAAGAAGTGGAAACCGAGGACGAGGCTGAAGCGCTCATCGCCCTCAAGGAAGCGGCCGAGCGGGTTGGCTATCCCCTGCTCCTGAAGGCATCGAGCGGTGGCGGCGGCAAAGGGATGCGAGCCGTGTCTTCCCCTGCAGCGTTTGAGGAGGCCGCTGTAGCGGCTCGCCGGGAAGCGGTCGCTGCGTTTGGGGACGGCCGCATCTACGTTGAGCGGTTGTTGTCCGGCTCCAAGCACATCGAGATTCAAGTGCTCGCCGACCGGACCGGCGCCACCGTTCACCTCGGTGAGCGTGAATGCAGCGTCCAGCGTCGCCATCAGAAGGTGTTTGAGGAGGCTCCAGGACCGACGATGACCGCCGACCTGCGGGAAGCCATGGGGGCGGCTGCCGTCGCTGCAGCGCAAGCGGTTACCTACGAGGGCGCTGGAACGGTGGAGTTCCTGTTGGCACCGTCGGGCGAGTTCTTCTTCTTGGAAATGAACACCCGCATTCAGGTCGAACATCCCGTGACCGAATTGGTCACGGGTGTTGACATCGTACGCGAGCAACTCCGCATCGCCGACGGCCTACCGATGTCGTGCAGCGACCTTCACCTTCGAGGGCATGCCATTGAAGTTCGACTCTATGCGGAAGACCCCGCCAACGGTTTCCTTCCAGCCATCGGTCCTCTGACGGTGTTCCGACCGCCCGAGGGACCGGGGATTCGCCTTGACACCGGTGTTCGCGAAGGGGACGAAGTGACCCCCAACTACGACCCCATGCTCGCCAAGCTCATCGTTTGGGCCCCATCTCGGGACGAGGCCTTGGAACGGATGCGACGAGCGTTGGATGAATTTGTGGTGCTCGGCACCACCACCAACGTTCGGTTCTTGCGGGAACTGTGCGACAACGAAGATGTCGTGAGCGGTGCCACCACCACCACCACCATTGAGGACAGGTGGCCCAACGGGTGGGCGCCGCAGCGAGATGAGGCGCTCGCCAACGCAGCGTTGGCTTGCGCTGCCGCAGCTGAATCGTTCGGCATGCATCGCAACTCAACCAGCAGCGGTGGAACCGACCGGGCCGACGGACCGGTAAGCCCCTTCGCCACCCTCTCGAGGAGGTACCCCTGATGCAGCACCGGTTCAACATGAACGGTGACGAAGTTGAGGTGACGCTCAGCAAGACCGATGAAGGATGGGTTTGGGAGGGGGTCACGGTGAACCGCCACGATCGAGGGCGGTTGCATGTGACGATGGCCGACGGTCGAACGGCCTTGGTGCACGCCGCCAAAGTGGGCGATGTGTGGTGGGTGCATCTCGACGGCCACACGGTTGCGCTGGAACGCATGGAACCGGGAGCATCCTCGCAACAACACGGTGGAGGGTTGGTCGCCCCCATGCCCGGCAAAGTGCTCGAAACCCTGGTTCAACCCGGCGAAACCGTCCAAGCCGGTCAAGCGCTCATGGTGTTGGAAGCCATGAAGATGGAACACCGGATCGTCGCAGCGCACGATGGAACGGTGACCGCTGTGCATCATCAAGCCGGTGAACAAGTGTCGCAAGGCGCCGTCCTCCTCGAACTTGAAGAATCCAACTGAATAATTCATTTTCCAATTAGGAAATTCGCAGACTTTGGCGGTGCCACAGGACGGTCCATCGCGAGCGACGATGACCGAATCCGCAACGCTCGGTTCGCTTCCATCGTGTCGTCGGGCGTCGATGGATTCAGGGCTGAATGGATTCACTCAAGATATGAAAAAACACCCGTTTATATCCTCGTGAGCGCCCAAACGACCATGCTGAACCCGTTCATGATGCTGACCGACTGGAGTGTAAACAAACCCAAGACAGCGTTCATGAGCCTGTTTCTTGCCGTGATGGTGCTGGCCTCAGGCGCCATGCACCTGCAGTTCGACAACAGCGAGGACGGTTTCTTTCCCGACGACCCCAGTGTGGACCTGCTCAGCGAGGTGGAACAGGAATACCGTTCGAACATTGACTTCATTCGCGTGATCGACCCCTTGACCAACGGCTCCCTCAACGAAGCAGCGACGTGGGAGCGTTTGGCAACAGCCGAAGCCTTGTTGCTGGAAAGTGAAGATTTTGCCCCTTACCTCTACCCTCTGTTCGGCACACAGGCGAACAACGGACCGGCCTCCAACGCCATGCAGTGGATGGCCCTCCAGGACAACCTCACGGCCGAGGCGTGGTTGGGCGGCCTGCAAGGGGCCATCACCGGCGTCATGATGGCGCAGGACGACGCCAACCTGAGCGCAGCCCTGAGCGATTTGACCAACGCCAGCGGTCAGGTTCCAGCGGTGGAACCCGTGACTCCCGAGCGACTTCGCAACTGGGACGCCGGCGAGCCCAGCGAATGGTTGCTGCGTCTGGATTCGGGGAACAACCTGAGCGCCGATGTGGGTGCGCTGATGGGGCAGCTCGAGGGGCTGACCGCAGGCCGAACACCTTCGCAGGTGGGTCAAATCAGCGCCGTGACCGGCCCCCTCATGGGACAACTCGGTCCAATCATGGGATTGCAGTCCGTCGATTTCCGTGCGGCCGTGCTCTCCTGCCTGCCTAACGAGGACGCCGAAGACCCATGGAACACGGACGGACCGGTGCTCATCACCCTCGTGGTGTCCAGTGAAGCCGAGGATTACGGGTACGAGGTGTTGGACGAGGTCCAAACCGATCTCGAAGCGTGGGCTCTTGTCGTTGAGGCCAACGTTCGCAACGAAACCGGGGTGGAGGACGTGCGGACCTTCTCCTTCGCCCAGTTCGCCAAGAACTCCCAAGCCACCTTGGGGAAAGAAATCGGCATCCTCACCAGCGCAGCCATGCTGTTGCTTGGTGTCATCCTGTGGTTCAACTTCCGCAGCGTTCGGGAAACCGTGTACGTTCTTTCGCTGACGGTCTTGGCCATCCTTGCCACCTACGGACTCTCAGGGTGGTTGCAATTCGCCGGCGTGAACATGACCTTCAATGCCGCCATGAATTCCATTCCCGTGCTCCTGTTGGCCATCGGGGTGGATTACGGCCTGCACGTTGTGATGCGTGTGCGCGAGGAGTTGACCGAGGAAGAGAAGCGCAACCCGCAGGGCAGGGTGACCCTTCGCGATTTCGACCGTGCCGCACGTCAGCGCGCCATCCGCCAGGGTACGGTTTTGACCTCCATCGCTCTGCTCATCGCCATCTTCACCGACGTCGTTGGGTTCCTCTCCTTCCGGCTGTCCACCTTGGTGTTCCTGCAGGTGTTCGGGACGGTCATCGCCATCGGCTTGTTCTTCATTTACCTGCTCAGCATTTCTGCCTTACCGGCGCTGATGCTCATCCTCCCCACGAAGAAACTCCCGCTGGCAAGGGCCAGCAAGGTCGAGGTCGGACCGCTCAGCAACAAGATCGCAGGTTTCTCTCAGCGACCGGCGATGGTCGCAGGGTTGGCCGTCCTCCTCTTGCTGCCCATGCTCTACGGTTTCCAGCAGCTCGAGGTGGCGTTTGAGCAACGCGACCAACTGGACGACACCATTCCGGTGGTGCAAGATTTCTTGATGATCAGCGAGGATTTCGGTGAAAGTCGCTCGCCGCTGTATGTCGTGGTGAACGGCGAAGTCTTCTCCCCTGAGGGAAGGGCAGCGTGGGCACTGGCCGTGGACCACCTCACGGAACGGCAGGACATCACGGGGTTGCCCACCGGCTTGTGGGACGTGCTGGAACAAACACGCGTCCGTGACGCAGCCGTGGACGGTTGGATGACCGGCATCGAGGCCAACGACGCTCAAGCGTGGGCCGACATAGAAGCGTGGTCGATGAACAACGTCACCGGCGTGGAGACCACCAAGAGCTTGCTCGCTCGCAGCGGCGAACAAACGGTCATCTCTTTCCAAGCCGACACCCTTGACTGGTCGGCGACGGTGGACTTTGCAACATCGGTTGAAGCAGCGCTTGCCGACCTCAGCGTTGAGGCGGGGGACGACCACGAATTGCTGCTCAGCGGGCGTAGCCTCATCCAAGCGCAAACCACGGCGGATGTGGCGTCGGCTTCGGTCCAATCCACGGGCATCGTGGCCGTCGTTATTCTGATCATGCTGGTGGGGATTCACACCGTGCGCAACCAGGACCTGCGCGAAGGCGCTCAGCGTGGGTTCGTTTCGTGGATCCCGCTGATGATGGTCGTGGTGTGGGTGTACGGTTTGATGGGGTACACCGGCTACAACATCAACGCCCAAACCGTGACCATCGGTGCACTTTCCCTCGGCCTTGGGGTCGACTACGCTGTGCACTTCACCATGCGGCTGGAAGAGGAAGCGGAGCATTTCCCCACCGGCACCCCGCACGAGTGGGTGGCCCGTTCCACCGCCACCACCGGCCGGGCGATGTTCGGTGCCGCCCTCACCACGGCAGGCGGTTTTGCCGTGCTCAACCTCTCGGCGCTGCTGCCCCTGAGGCTGTTTGGTCAAGCCTTTGTGGTCGCCATCGCCTTGGCCCTGCTCACAAGCTTGCTCATCCTGCCCGCCTTCTACTCACCTTTCCTCAAGCGCACGGCCAACGCCACGCTCAAGCAGCAGGTGCTGAACAGCGTTGGCAGTTCAACCCCATCTTCCATCAAGGTCGGAACGACGGCGGTCGGTGAAAGCGAATGAACCTGAGCACGGTGTTTTGGGTCACAACGTTGCTCGGACCGCTGGTGTTGCTTTCCTATGTTCGGGGTGTCCAAGCGGTGGAGGACCCCACCGTGTATTGGGGCAGCGTCCCCGAAAGCATGCGAAGCCGCATCGTGCCCTGGATGTTCGTCGCTGCCCTCGGCTACCTGTTGATGTGGCATCGGTTCTACTTCGCATGGGACCAAGCGGACGTCGCCTCGCTTCATTGGCCGTGGCAGGTCGCCGACGGGCGGGGCGTGGAGCGGTTGTTGGCCGTATCGTGCGTCTTCCTCATCGCCTCCATGCTGTGGATCGACGCCACCCGGCTTTACATCGAATCGCCCAGCGCCCTACGGCAAGCGGTCGTCATCACCGTCCTCTGGGCCGCCGGTTTGGCTTCCATCGGGTTTGCGGTGTTGACCTGGTCGCAACGCAGTGTGCTGCCCGGTGCCAACGTGGCCATCGTCGGCTCGGTCATGCTCGCCATTCAATGCCTGTGGTGGGACGCCATCTACTGGGTGGCTCGCTTTGGGTGGAACACGGCTTGAAATATCGCTGGGAGGATTTCAACCCATGCGAACCCTGCTGGGGGCCATTCTGGTGACGTTGCTGATGTTGGCAGGCTGCGTGGCCCCGGAAACGGTTGCAGACATCGGCCAGGAGGCAGCCCTGGAGTCCACGGTGCCCGAGCGCCTGTCCTTTGTGGCACCCACCCTCGACCGGGACGTGGACAACGGCAGCGTCCACGACCTGCGGTCCAGCTTCGACGGCCCTGTCCTGATGCTTTGGGTGGCCGCAGGATGCAGCGGTTGCCACGATTGGACCGAAACGATTCGAGGCGAATTGGAAGCAGGCAACCTGTCCAACAGCACCAACATCGTGTCCGTTCACCGCTACGCTGAATTCGAGTCGGTGTACAACGTGGCCGAGCGCTACGGCAGCAACGAAAGCAACACCTACACGCCTTGGCCGGTGCTGGTCCCTGACGAGCGAACCACGGTCATCAACGCCTCCTCGGGTCGGATGACCAACGTCAGCATCTACGAAGCGTTCGAACGTCCCGTGACCCCCACCCTGCAGGTGCTCGACGCTGAGGGGCGGCTCGTGTGGACCTCCAAGACATATTGG